>Ga0209768_10000130_pt1 | contig 47295 bp, 41 predicted proteins | sample LauGreSBDMM110SD_3_FD_187564 | JGI IMG/M metagenome (GOLD analysis project Ga0209768, IMG submission 187564) | Freshwater lake microbial communities from Lake Michigan, USA - Sp13.BD.MM110.SD (SPAdes) (version 2) | ecosystem: Environmental > Aquatic > Freshwater > Lake | place: Lake Michigan... | reverse complement strand
CCATTGCCGTCATTGTTCGGCAAGAAATTGTGCTGGCCATCATGGGCGGTATTTTTGTGGTGGAAGCCTTGTCAGTGATGGCGCAAGTTTCCTATTTCAAATACACCAAGAAGAAATATGGCGAAGGTCGTCGAATTTTAAAGATGGCCCCTTTGCACCATCATTTTGAAAAGAGTGGCTGGACAGAAACCCAAGTGGTTGTGCGTTTTTGGATCATCACCATGCTCTTGTGCTTGGTGGGCCTGTCGACTTTGAAGCTGAGATAAAGATGAAATACCTTCAAGGCCAACACATTTTGATCTTAGGACTCGGAAGCTCTGGGTTGGCCATGACACGCTGGTGCGCGCAGATGGGTGCTGACGTTACTGTAGCGGATACGCGCGAATCTCCCGCCAATTTGCAGGTTCTAAAAAGTGAATTGCCCGAAGTTCAATTCAAATCGGGTCCCTTTGCGGCTAATTTGATTGAAGGCACTTCCGTGCGCGCTGTCTTTGCCAGCCCAGGACTTGCGCCCATCGAAACATTGCCAGTGATAGAGGCGGCTCAAGCCATGGGCCTGTGGGTAGGCGGCGAGTTGAGTTTGTTTGTACAAGCCTTGGATAATTTAAAGGCAACAAGAGACTATGCACCGCAAGTTTTGGCCATTACGGGGACCAACGGTAAAACAACGGTCACGGCTCTGACAGGTCAGCTGATTGAACGGGCTGGCAAAACTGTGAAGGTGGCAGGCAACATTGGCCCGACTTTGCTAGACAGCTTGCGCTTGTCGATGACCACAGCGTTGCCAGAAGTTTGGGTGTTGGAGTTGTCCAGTTTTCAACTTGACAACGCAGGCCCTTTTGAGCCCAGTGCTGCCACAGTTTTGAACATCACTCAAGACCATTTGGATTGGCACGGCAACATGGCCGCTTACGCCGCCGCTAAAGAAAAAATATTCGGTGCCAGCAGCCTCATGGTTTTGAACCGCGATGACGCACGTGTGATCGCCATGTTGCCTGAACCTGTTCGCGCCAAATTGCAAAAGCCTGTAGTTCGAGCACATGTCACCTATGGTGCTGAAATGCCTCAACGCCCCGGTGACTTTGGTTTGGAAACTGTCAACGGCATGACTTGGTTGGTGCGTGCCCTTGAAGCCGATGAGACGCGCCGCTTGCGCAAAGGCGAAGTTGAGGAAATTCACATTCAACGTTTGATGCCAGCCGATGCGCTGCGCATTCGGGGTCGCCACAATGCTGTCAATGCCCTGGCTGCTTTGGCCTTGGCCACCAGCACTGGTGCCAGCTTGGCATCGATGTTGTTTGGTTTGCGTGAATACAAAGGCGAACCACATCGGGTGGAGCCTGTGGCCATCGTGAATGAAGTTGAATACTTTGATGACAGCAAGGGCACCAACGTAGGCGCAACAGTGGCTGCCTTGCTGGGCTTAGGCGCCGAGCGACGTGTGGTGGTCATTTTGGGCGGCGAAGGAAAAGGTCAAGACTTTTCGCCTTTGGCTGAACCGGTGGCCAGGTATGCGCGTGCTGTTGTCTTGATTGGACGTGATGCACCACTGATTCGCGAAGAAATTAAAGCGTGTGGCGTGCCCTTGATCGATGCCAGCACCCTGCCTGAAGCAGTGAATGCCGCCAAGAACATTGCACAAGCGGGCGATGCTGTTTTGTTGTCGCCAGCATGTGCCAGCTTTGACATGTTCCGAGACTACCCGCATCGGGCGCAAGTTTTCTGCCAAGCAGTGGCTGAAATTGCCGAAGCAGCTGGCCAAGTCATGGAGGCTTCGCTATGACCGAGATGTGGTCTCGCATGTTGGCTTGGGGCAGTGGGGTGTTCAGTCGCTCGGGTGGTGCTGGCCGTCTTCAAGGTGCAGCAGAAGGTGTTCTGCCTGTGAACTTAGGCAGCTACGACTATGCCAGAAGCGGTTCAGCCCAAGGCAAGATTCAAAACATCGATCAGACCCTGGTGTGGGTGGTGGTGGCGCTGTTGATGTGGGGCATGGTCATGGTGTATTCGGCCAGCATTGCCATGCCAGATAACCCCAAATTTGCAAGATATTCGCAAACGCATTTCTTGATGCGGCACATCATTTCCATTTCAATTGGATTTGGAGTTGCGCTTTTGGCCTTTCAGGTGCCTTTGGAAATTTGGGAGAAAAATGCAAGGCCTTTGTTCATATTTTCTTTGGTTCTTTTGGCCGCAGTTCTCATTCCTTTCATTGGCAAAGATGTGAACGGTGCACGCCGATGGATTTCTCTGGGAGTGATGAACTTTCAACCTTCAGAGTTCGCCAAGTTGGCCGTCATTATTTACGCGTCCGATTACATGGTGCGCAAGATGGAAGTGAAAGAACGCTTCTTCCGCGCTGTTCTGCCGATGGGCGCAGCAATAGCCCTGGCCGGTATCTTCTTGTTGGCCGAGCCTGACATGGGTGCCTTCTTGGTGATTGCCATCATTGCCATGGGGATCTTGTTTTTAGGGGGCGTCAATGCCCGCATGTTCTTCTTGATTTTCGCCATCTTGGTATTTGCCTTTGCCATGATGATTGCCGCATCACCGTGGCGCCGTGAGCGAATTTTTGCGTACCTCGATCCTTGGGATCCCACGCACACCTTAGGCAAAGGCTACCAGTTGTCGCACTCTTTGATTGCCATCGGCCGTGGCGAGATTTTTGGCGTAGGTTTAGGCGGCAGTGTTGAGAAACTGCATTGGCTACCTGAAGCTCATACCGACTTCTTGTTGGCTGTGATCGGTGAGGAGTTTGGTCTGGTGGGCGTGGTTGCCGTGATTGGCTTGTTCTTGTGGCTCAGCCGCCGCATCATGGTTATAGGCCGTCAAGCCTTGGCTCTGGACAGAACCTTTGCAGGTTTGGTGGCTCAGGGTGTTGGCATTTGGATAGGGTTCCAGTCCTTCATCAACATGGGCGTTAACTTGGGCGCATTGCCTACCAAAGGATTGACCTTGCCGCTCATGAGTTATGGCGGATCTGCCATTTTGATGAACCTGATTGCCATGGCCATCGTGCTTCGAATTGATGCCGAGAACAAACAAATGATGCGAGGGGGACGAACATGAGTCACTGCGCATTGATCATGGCGGGCGGTACGGGTGGGCACATCTTCCCAGGTTTGGCCGTGGCTGAATCTTTGCGAGATGCAGGATGGCGTGTGCATTGGCTGGGTGTGCCAGGCAACATGGAAAGTCAATGGGTGCCAGCGCGTGGCTTCCCGTTTGAGCCCGTGGCGTTTGGGGGTGTCCGCGGCAAGGGATTGACCAGTTTAATCTTCTTGCCTCTGCGTTTGCTCAAAGCATTTTGGCAAAGCATCCAAGTGGTTCGACGCGTCAAGCCTGATGTCGTGGTGGGCTTGGGTGGCTACATCACATTTCCGGGCGGCATGATGGCTGTTCTTTTGGGCAAGCCATTGGTGCTGCACGAACAAAACTCAGTGGCTGGTATGGCCAATAAAGTTTTAGCAGGCGTGGCAGACCGCATTTACAGCGCATTTCCGAATGTCTTGAAAAATGCCATTTGGGTGGGCAATCCTTTGCGCCAAGATTTTTTAAACAAGCCTGCGCCTGCACAGCGTTTTGCTGGCCGCACGGGGCCCCTGAAATTGTGGGTGGTAGGCGGCAGTTTGGGTGCGCAAGCTTTGAATGACTTGGTACCCAAAGCATTGGCTTTGTTGCCAGAGCACAAGCGTCCCGTTGTGGTTCATCAAAGTGGTGCCAAACAAATTGATGCGCTCAAATCGAACTACGCCCAAGCAGGCGTGCGGGCCGAACTAACGCCCTTCATTGAAGACACCGCACAAGCTTTCGCCGAGGCCGATCTGATCATCTGCCGATCGGGTGCCAGCACCGTGACCGAAATTGCGGCCATTGGTGCGGCTGCCATTTATGTGCCATTCCCCTTTGCCGTGGACGATCATCAAACCACCAATGCGAATTTTTTGGTGGCTCAAGGTGGTGGCTGGCTCATGCCTCAAGCGCAACTCACAGCAGAGGCGTTGGCAGAGCGCATTGGCAGCATCACACGTGAAGAATTGCTAGCCTGTGCAGAAAAAGCATGGGCCCTCAAAAAGACCGAAGCAACCCGCGAAGTGGTGGCTGCCTGCGAGGTATTGGCCGCATGAAACACGCCATTCGTCACATTCACTTCATTGGCGTTGGCGGTGCCGGTATGAGCGGCATTGCCGAAGTCTTGTTCAATTTGGGTTACACCATTTCAGGCTCCGACTTGTCTGACAGCAGCACCCTCAGGCGCTTGGCAGCATTGGGCATACAAACGCATGTGGGGCACAGTGCCGAAAACGTCAAGAGTGCCGACGCGGTTGTCACATCAACTGCCGTGAAAGCCGACAACCCCGAAGTATTGGTCGCTAGGTCGCGCCATATTCCGGTGGTGCCACGCGCAGTCATGCTGGCGGAGTTGATGCGCATGAAGCAGGGTATTGCGATTGCGGGTACCCACGGGAAAACCACCACCACCAGTTTGGTGGCCAGTGTGTTGGCTGAAGCGGGCCTGGATCCGACCTTTGTCATTGGCGGTCGATTGAACAGTGCAGGCACCAATGCCAAGTTGGGAACGGGTGACTACATCGTGGTGGAAGCCGATGAATCAGATGCCTCTTTCTTGAATTTGTTGCCTGTGATGTCGGTGGTGACCAACATTGATGCTGACCACATGGAAACCTATGGTCATGACATTGAAAAGTTGAAGTCGGCCTTTGTTGAATTTCTACACCGCATGCCGTTTTATGGCACGGCCATTGTGTGTTCAGACGACCCGGGTGTGCAAAGCATTGTTGATCAGTTGGCTCGCCCCGTGACCACCTACGGGCTTGAAGAAGGCGCACAAATTAGAGCGATTGAAGTGAGGGCAGACAATGGAAAAATGCATTTCACGGTACAGCGTCGCAACGGCGTGGTCTTACCGGATCTGCCCATAGTTCTGAACTTACCTGGCTTGCACAATGTCTTGAATGCATTGGCCGCGGTTTCTGTGGCGGTGGAGTTGGGTGTTGATGATGCAGCAGTACTGCGCGCCTTGGCCCACTTTAAAGGCGTTGGCCGACGCTTCCAGCGTTATGGTGAAGTGAAGCTCTTGAAGCAAGCGGGCAGCTTTACTTTGATTGACGACTACGGCCACCACCCTGTTGAAATGGCAGCCACTCTGGCTGCGGCCCGCGGCGCATTTCCTGGCCGCCGTTTGGTATTGGCATTTCAGCCCCATCGTTACAGCCGAACACGCGATTGTTTTGAAGATTTTGTGAGCGTCATCAGCCAAGGTGCAGACACGGTTTTGTTGTCAGAAGTTTATGCGGCAGGAGAGGCGCCGATCGTCGCGGCAGATGGTCGATCTTTATCTCGTGCACTTCGTGTGGCCGGTAAAATTGAGCCTGTATTCATTGATAAAATTGAGGCCATGGCGCAGGCTATTTTTGACAATGCAAAAGACGGTGACATTGTCATTTGCATGGGTGCCGGCACGATTGGCGCAGTGCCTGCTCAAGTTCAAAAAATGGGAGGTTCTGCATGAGCGCAGCTTCTCAGAATTTTGGCAAAGTGGCTGTGCTCATGGGCGGTCAATCGGCCGAGCGCGAAATTTCTTTCATGTCAGGCCAAGGGGTTCTGACTGCCTTGAAGGCGCAAGGTATTGATGCACACGCTTTCGATCCTGCAGAACGCAATTTGTTCGAGCTTCAAAAAGAAGGTTTTCAACGCTGCTTCATAGCACTCCATGGCCGATTTGGCGAAGATGGCACTGTGCAAGGCGCGCTTGAATTGTTGGGCATTCCCTACACAGGGTCTGGTGTGATGGCTTCTAGTATTGCCATCGATAAAACCATGACCAAGCGGATTTGGCTGTCAGAAAATATACCCACACCGCACTATGTGCTGCTTCAGCAAAATGACATGGGACCCAAAGCCCAAGCTCGTGTGCTTCAAAGCTTGGGTCTACCGCTCATTGTGAAGCCCGCCCGAGAGGGGTCTTCCATTGGTGTGACCAAAGTGACGCAGGACAGCGAACTGCCCAAAGCGCTTGAAGATGCCGCCCAATGCGATGCCGATATTTTGTGCGAACAGTTCATTTCAGGCGATGAAGTCACCTGTCCTATTTTGGGTGAAGGTGATTCGGCCTTTGCACTGCCAGTCATTCGCATCGTTGCACCCTCTGGCAATTATGACTATCAAAATAAATACTTCACAGATGACACCCAGTACTTGATACCCTCGGGCCTGCCAGAAGCAGAAGAAAAAGCCATTCAAGCCCATGCCGTCAAAGCTTATCAAGTCTTGGCGTGCAAAGGCTGGGGGCGTATTGACGTCATGATCGATGAACAAACGCGTCAGCCCTATCTTTTGGAAATCAACACTTCGCCTGGCATGACCAGCCACTCCTTGGTGCCTATGTCGGCCATGGCGGCAGGTATGAGTTATGAGGCCTTGTGCATTCACCTTTTGGCTTCTGCCAGCTTGGAGCATTCAAGCGCCTCGAAAGGTGACGCATGAAAAAACCAATCGTTTTGCCCATGGATGTGCGGCTCATGCAATGGACCGCCATCGGCCTATTTGTTCTGGCCTTGGTTTTGTGTGTTGCCAGTAGCATCAGTTGGCTGCTGCGGCATCCTGTCTTTTCCATTCAAAGCATCACGGTGCGCGGTAATGTGACGCACAGCAACCCTGTCATGTTGCGGGCCAATGTGGTGCCGCAACTCACGGGCAATTTCTTTACTTTGAACTTGATTCAAGCCCGACATGCTTTCGAGCAAGTTCCTTGGATTCGATCCGCGCTCGTGCGGCGAGAATTTCCAAATCGTTTGTCCGTGACCTTGAATGAATTTCAGCCAGTGGCGCAATGGGGCGGCGAAGGCGATGGTAAATTTTTGAGCCTAGAAGGTGACATCTTTGAAGTGAACGCAGATGAAGTGGACAGCGACACATTGCCCACATTGAAGGGGCCAGAGTCACAGGCCAAAATTGTTTTAGAGATGTTCAAATTTCTTAAGCCACGGATGGAAAAGATGGATATGAGCTTGGATAAGTTAGAGCTGAGTCAGCGAGGCAGTTGGTTTGCACAGTTGGAATCAGGTGCAACTTTGGAGTTGGGTCATGGTACGCAGCAGGAAATTGGCGACAGGCTTCAATTGTTTTTCAAAACATTGACGCAAGTGACTTCTCGATATGGGCGCACTTCAAGTTCCTTGTTGTCAGCGGACTTGAGATACGAAAGTGCGTATGCCCTGAGGTTGAAGGGTGTAACCACTTTGGTGGCAGACAGCGTAAACAAACCTTAATTGGCAAATTGAAGATTTAGATCAGAACGGTTGGACATATGGCAAAAGAATACAAAGATTTGGTGGTCGGTTTGGACATTGGAACTTCCAAGGTCATGGTCGTCGTTGCCGAGGTCATGCCAGGTGGCGAATTGAAGCTGGCCGGCATGGGCGTTGCCCCTGGCAATGGCTTGAAGCGAGGTGTGGTGGTTAACATAGACGCCACTGTTCAAAGTATCCAGCAAGCTTTGAAAGAAGCCGAATTGATGGCAGATTGCAAAATCACGCGTGTGAATACTGGCATTACAGGCAGTCACATTCGAGGCTTGAACTCAAGTGGCATGGTGGCGGTGAAAGACAAAGAAGTGACGCCAGCCGATGTTGCTCGTGTGGTTGAAACAGCCCGTGCGATCAACATTTCATCAGACCAGCGCTTGTTGTTGGTCGCGCCCCAAGAGTTTGTGATCGATGGCCAAGATGTCAAAGAGCCCATTGGCATGAGCGGTATGCGCCTTGAAGCTAAGGTGCACATCGTGACAGGTGCGCAAAGCGCAGCCGAGAACATCATCAAGTGTGTGCGCCGTTGCGGTTTAGAAGTAGACCAACTCTTGCTCAATCCCTTGTCTTCTAGTTTGGCTGTGTTAACCGAAGACGAACGCGAGTTGGGTGTAGCCTGCGTAGACATTGGCGCAGGCACCACCGACGTTGCTATCTTTACCAATGGCGCTATTCGCCACACCGCAGTCATTCCCATCGCGGGCGATTTGATCACCAGCGACATTGCCATGGCGCTGCGCACGCCCACCAAAGATGCCGAAGACATCAAGGTCGAAAGTGGTTGCGCCAAACAGTTGTTGGCCGATCCTGAGGCACAAGTCGAAGTGCCAGGTTTAGGTGACCGTGCACCCCGCATGTTGTCCAAGCAAGCTCTGGCCGGTGTGATTGAGCCGCGCGTCGAAGAAATTTTCTCGCTGGTTCAACAAGTCATTCGCGAGTCTGGTTGCGAAGAAGTTTTGTCCTCTGGCATTGTGCTCACGGGGGGTAGTGCCGTCATGCCTGGCATGGTGGAGTTGGGAGAAGACATCTTCTTGAAGCCCGTGCGCCGCGGCGTTCCCAAATACAACGGCGCTTTGTCTGACATGGTCAGCCAACCCCGCGTGGCTACCGTCATGGGTTTGATGGAAGAGGCCCGTTTGGCGCGCCTAAGAGGTTTCAAAGTTTCGCAGAAGAAGGGTTCAATGAACAACGCCTTCACACGCTTCAAAGATTTCATCGTGGGTAACTTCTGATGGATTGGCGCAAACTTTACTTGGCAAGGGGGAGTCCGCATCGGTGATGTTGAAACCCAATTAATCCAAAAAAATAAAATTTTCAAAAATCAATTTTTAAGCAACTGCAACAGTTTTAGGAGAGCACCATGAGCATTGAAATGATCCAAGTCGAAGAGTTCAATCAAGGAACGCAAATCAAAGTGATCGGCGTGGGCGGTGGCGGCGGTAACGCCGTTGAGCACATGATCGAGCGCAATGTACAGGGCGTTGAATTTATTTGCGCCAACACCGATGCGCAAGCATTGGCGCGCAGCGCAGCGCATCGCTTTATTCAATTGGGTCAGACCGGTTTGGGTGCAGGCAGCAAACCGGAAAAAGGTCGCGATGCGGCCGAGCAAGCCATTGAAGGCATTCGCGCGGCCATTGAAGGTGCACACATGTTGTTCATCACCGCAGGTATGGGTGGCGGCACTGGCACCGGCGCAGCGCCCGTGATTGCTCGCGTAGCCAAAGAAATGGGCATCCTCACAGTGGGCGTGGTGACCAAGCCATTCGAGTTTGAAGGCGGTCGACGCATGCAAAGTGCTGAATCTGGTTTGGCAGAATTGGAAGCCAACGTGGATTCACTTATCGTGGTGCTGAATGAGAAGCTCATGGAATTGCCAGGTGGTGAAGACATGACCCAAGATGAAGCCTTTGCGCACGCCAATGACGTGCTCAAAAACGCTGTCGGCGGTATTGCAGAAATCATCAATGTGCCTGGCCATGTGAACGTCGACTTTGAAGACGTGCGCACCGTGATGGGTGAACCCGGCAAAGCCATGATGGGTACTGCTTCAGCCAGTGGTCCTGACCGTGCTCGCATTGCTTCTGAGCAAGCTGTGGCTTGCCCGCTGTTAGAAGGCATTGATCTGTCAGGCGCTAAGGGCGTGTTGGTTTTGATCAGCGCTGCCAAGGGTTCACTCAAATTGAGCGAATCTAAGCAAGCCATGAACACCATCCGTGCTTATGCTTCAGAAAGTGCACACGTGATTTACGGGACTGCTTACGACGAAAGTTTGGGCGACGAAATTCGCGTCACCGTGGTTGCCACTGGCTTGTCAAGCCAAGTTACTCGCCGAACAGCGCCTCCTTTGCAAGTGCTGCGCACCGGTACATACGATGCACCGTTTACTGTTGACACACACGATGCTGTGTCACCCTCATTGGGTGCTCAAAGCCCTGCCTTAGGTGGCGACTACGGCCGTCTGAACACGCCTAGCGTGTGGCGTACCAACCGCACACAAGCGGCTGCCAAGGTAGATGGCATGGCGTCTGCTGGCATGGACGACATTGAAATTCCAGCTTTCTTGCGCAAGCAAGCTGACTGATTTTTTTCAAACAGTGGGTCTCAAAACCCTCTTCAAGCAAGCTTCGGTCTCAGAATTTAAAATTTGACCATGCTTGCTCAAAGAACCATCAAAACCCTCACCCAGGCCGTGGGTGTGGGTTTGCACAGCGGCCAGCGTGTTGAACTGACGCTCAGGCCTGCACCGCCAGGTACGGGCATTGTCTTTAGACGAATTGATTTGGCAGAGCCTGTCGACATCCATGTCTCTGCGCAAAGCGTCACCGACACACGTCTGGCATCTACCATTTCCAGTGGCCAAGCCAAAGTACATACCGTCGAACACCTCATGTCGGCTTGTGCCGGATTGGGCATCGACAATTTGGTCATCGACATCACTGCCGAAGAAGTGCCGATCTTGGATGGCTCTGCATCGTCGTTTGTATTCCTGCTGCAAAGTGCCGGCATTGAATTGCAAAAAGTGCCCAAGCAATTCATCCGTGTTCTCAAAACGGTGGAAGTGAAAGACGGGCAGGGCGAAAACGTCAAGTGGGCCAAGCTCGAGCCCTACGAGGGCTATCGCCTGAGTTTCGAAATTGATTTCCATCACCCAGCAGTTGATTCAACAGGTCAGCAAGTGGTGTTTGACATGGGTAGAGATTTGTATGCACGCGACATTGCTCGTGCACGTACTTTTGGCTTTACAAAAGACGTTGAGATGCTTCGCTCCAACGGCTTGGCACTGGGTGGTGGGCTTGACAATGCCATCGTGATGGACGACTACAAGGTGTTGAACAGCGATGGCCTGCGCTACGACGATGAATTTGTAAAACACAAAATTCTCGATGCCATGGGCGATCTGTATTTGGTGGGCAAACCCCTGATTGCCAGTTACACCGCCTTCCGATCTGGCCATGCCATGAACAATCAGCTGCTCAGAGCCTTGCTTGACCAACCTGATGCTTATGAAATGGTGAGCTTTGACGATATTCACAAAGCCCCCAAAGGATTTGCTTTGCCAGTGCGTGCTTGGTAGAGGGTATCTCTGCGCGCTTCAAATCGCTGTCCAAGCTAATGACTTCGGCCACCCCGGTACATGCCATGGGTCTTGCGATTGAGCATATCTAAAGCTGCCAATTTGTTCATTGAGGGGCTTGCATGTGCATGAGTGATGGCCAATCCCAATGCATCGGCTGCGTCGGGCCCTGGAACTGAGGGCAGCTTCAACATTCGTTTGACCATTTCCTGAACTTGAGACTTTGCTGCACGACCTTGGCCCGTAATGGCTTTTTTCATTTGCAGCGCAGTGTATTCAGCCACATCCAAATTGCAAGACACCAAGGCCGTCACGCAACAACCGCGCGCTTGACCTAAAAGCAAAGTGGCTTGAGGGTTCACGTTAACAAACACAATTTCGACCGAAGCCGATTCAGGTTGATAGCGCTGGTTGATTTCTAAAATGCCATCGTAAATCACGCGCAAGCGATTGGGCAAATTGCCTTGGTTCACCTTGTCGGTGCGAATGACACCGCTGGCCACATAAGTAAGCTGAGAGCCGCTCACATCAATGACGCCAAAGCCAGTGGTTTGGAGGCCGGGGTCAATGCCAAGAATTCTCATAGGGTGATTGTGAAGCAATGATCAGGGCAGGGCAACATCGTTCATGCGCGCCATGATGGTTTCTGCGCGATCGCTTAAATAAACCGACTGCGGCAATTTTTCAAAATAACGAGGCCGCGGTAGCATGACAGCCAAGCGTGCAGCCTCCCAAGCACTGAGCTTGGCCGCTGGCTTTTGAAAGTAATGCTGTGCGGCAGCTTCTGCACCAAAAATACCTTGACCCCACTCCACATGGTTAAGGTAGAGCGTGAGAATTTTCTTTTTACTAAGGAAAGTTTCTAAGGCCATGGTGATGACCCACTCTTGGCCCTTTCGCAGCAGCGTACGCTCACCACTTAAGAGTAAATTTTTGGCCAATTGCTGGGTAATGGTAGAGCCACCCACAATTTTGGGTGCTGCTGTTTTGGCGCCATTTTTCTTAGCGGCTTGCGCCTCTAATTTGGCTTGGGTTTTGGCATTTTTTTGCCATGCTTTTTCAATCGCATCCCACCAGATACCCTTGTGCGTTGTGAAGGCGCTGTCTTCCGATGCCAAAACCGCCCGTTTAAGTGTCTTTGCAATTTGATCATCAGATTGCCATTGCTGCCGCCAATTGATTCGACCTTGGGTGCTGACGATTTGCCAAGCTTGCGATCTTTCAAAAGCCGTGGACGAAGGGTCGACCACAGCCATGAATGCAACGCGTCCAACAAAGAACAATTGCAAAACGACAAAGCCTGCTAAGACCAGCCAGAGCCATTGTTTCAAAGCATTCAGAATGGAAGTCAACATGTCACTGAGAAGGAGAGACCAAGGCCCTTAATTTAGCCAGCACTTGTTGGGTCGGTGGTTGAACGCCGCGCCACAATTGGAAAGAAGCCGCCGCTTGTTCGACCAGCATACCCAGACCATCGCGCGCTTCAGTGCCGTGCGCACGGGCCCATTCAAGAAAGCCTTGCGCTGCTGGGCCATACATCAAATCGCAGGCCAAGCCATTGGCTTGAAGCACTGTGGTGGGCACGGGCAATGCGGCTTGTTGAAGGCTGCTGCTGCTGGCGTTGATGACCAAGTCAAAGGACTGGCTCAGAATGGCTTCGTGGGTCAAGCCAAAGGCTTGGCAATCTACGCCTTCTGATGCAGCCAAGCTGGCGTGTCTTGCGACAAGGTGAATTGCTTTGTCAACGCTTCGGTTAGCCACCCAAATACATTGAGGTTTTTGAGCCAACAAGGGCCCCAGCACACCCGCTGATGCGCCGCCTGCGCCAATTAATAAAATTCGGCGACCTTGCAATGAGAAACCAGCATTGCTGACCAAATCGGTCACCAAGCCTAGGCCATCGGTGTTCTCGCCATAGATGTGTTCGCCGTCAAATTTGAGGGTGTTGCAGGCCTGTGCCAATGCCACGCGGGGACTGCATTCAGTGGCCAGCGCAGCCGCCTCGGTTTTGAAGGGCAAGGTGACATTGCAGCCTTTGCCGCCAGCTGCCCTGAACGCATGAACGGTGGCGTTGAAAGCGTCGAGTGGCACCCAGGTTTTTTCGTACCGCAGTGTTTGACCTGTGAGTTCGGCAAACCGCGCTTGAATCCAAGGCGACTTGCTGTGTTCAATAGGATGGCCGAAAACGCAATAGGAGTCCATGAAAAGTACCCGTTAATTTTTTGACTGAGTTTGAACGGCACGCTTTGATGCTGCGCTTGAATCGGGAGCCAGCATTTGGGTTTCAAGCGTTTCGTCGCGTGCAAATTGGAAGCGTGTGACAACTACCAATTGGTCCGCCTCTTTTTTCATGTCTGCTGTGAAAGCACCAAAGGGTGATGCACCGCGAACAATGGCTTGAGCGCGTTGGTCCAAAACAAATTGTCCAGAACCGCTGGCCACCTCGGTGTTCAAAACATGACCCTGCTTGTCCAAGGTGATGACCATGGTGAGCTGGCCGTAGAGTTTTTGACCTGCTGCTTGCGGAAAATTTTCAGTGCCTGTGACTTCGATGGTGCGGCGCATTTTGTCGTAATACCGCGCAAATGAAACCTCTTTTGTGGCAGGGCCGATAAAGCGTTTTTTAGGACCCCCTTGAAGAGCCTGCGATTGTTTTTCAATTTGAGCCAATTGGTTGGCGAGTTGTTTCTTGCGTTCAGCCAATGCATCTGCTGCCTTGGCTTCACTGACTTGAAGTTGATTTGGGCTGTTGAGTTGAAATAACGCTTGCTTCAGTTGCTGAATCAATCGCTGTTCTTCATTCTTGAGCGATTCGATTTGTTGTTGTAGTTGCTCTAACTCTTGCGTGTTGGCATTGGCTGTTGACGCACTGAAGGGGCTGGTTTGCAGGCCAGTGCCCGGCACTTGCCCGCCACCCGCCAAGTTCACTTGAGCCAAGGCCAAGGGCGAATCGGGGGCATTCTTGCTGCTTGAATTGACCAGCACCACTTCTAAAGTGCTGGTTTCAAAGATTCGATCGAATGTGGCAGGAGCGGCCCACTTCAAGCTGAGCAGACCCGCATGAAAAACCAGCGACAAGCCCAAGGCCCAAAGCAAGGCACGGTGCGAGCCTTGATGGTGCGACAGGGGCATTGAGGGGGAGAGCATGGTGCTGATCGCGTGACGTACGTGAATTAGGTTGGGGCGTCTTCTGAGGGTGTTTCGTTCACATTCAGGGCAATGGCAATGGGCCCTGTAGCGGCCTCTTCCAAGTCTTCCATCGACTCGTCTCCTGATGCATTTTCAGCATCCAAGGTGTTGTCAGAAGATATGATTTTTTCGATCACAGTGCCCGTAAGATCCAAGGCCATGGCGTCAATGTTGCCCAATTGAACCTTGACTTTGTCACCACGCACCAAGCCGGCTGCACCCATGACACTTAACATCAGGGGCAAATGGTCGGCACGAACCAACCAACTGCCGCCGCCCATTTCTTTGACCAAACTGGCCACTACTTCGGTGATGTTTTCTTGCTTCACATATTGAAGCGTCCAAAAACGTTCCATGCCGGATTGGTAGCTGTTGTAGGCCGTGTAGGCTGCTTCGAAGGCGCTGATGATGGCAAACAATTGCGCGTCTTTGGGCTTGAAGGGGGCCGCCAAAGCGGCTGTTGCGCCGTGCTGTGCGCATGCAATGATTTGCCACTGATTGACCAAGTCGGTATAGCGGCGCAGCGGCGAGGTACTCCATGCATAGGCGGGCACTCCAATGCCGGCGTGAGGTAAGGCCTTGGTGCCCATGCGAACTTTGATGCCCGGTGACAAACTGGCTTGACTTCTGTAGATGGCCGGCACGCCCAAACTGGCCAACCATTGGCCCCATGTGCTGTTGGCCAAAATCATGGCTTCAGCCACGATTAAGTCAAGGGGTGCGCCGCGTTGTCGCACACTGATTTGAACGGTTTCATGACCTTCAGGTGGCGTGTCTGAGTTGGAGCGCACCAATCGAAAGTTGTAGTCGGGTCGATTGAATGTTTCGGGTTTGCCGCGAACCACTTCACGACCCGCTTTCAGATGCTGCGCCAAGCGCCAGAAGAACGCCAACTGTGTGTGAGTGATGCCTAGGTGGGGCTCGTTGTCGCGCGCTGAAGGTTGGCTTTCTTCAAGCCATGCTTGAGTGACCCACTGATCGAGTTGGTCGTGGCGCAAATTGGCGGCAATAGGCACGCGCTCCAATTTGGTTTCACTGTTTTGAATGGCCAAGGTGGCTTCGTCGAAAGTGACATACAAAGAGACGGCAGGGCAAGCCTGACCTTCTGCCAAGGTATAGCCTTGCACCACTTCGTCGGGCAACATGGTGATTTTGTAGCCGGGCATGTACACCGTTGACAAGCGCGCTCTGCCCACCTGGTCAATGGGGCTGTTGGGCTGAACGGCCAAGCCCGGCGCTGCAATGTGAATGCCTATGACAACGGTGCCTGTGCCCAAGCCTTGAATCGAAAGGGCATCGTCAATTTCGGTGGTTTGCGAGTCGTCAATGGAATAGGCCTGTACAGCAGCCAAGGGCAACTCTTGGGCAATGGCTGGCGCTTCCAATTTGGGAAAGCCTGTGCCTTTGGGAAAGTTGTCAAACAAGAAACGTTGCCAATGAAAATCGTAAGCGCTGGCAATGGCGCCAGCGTTTTGCAGCAAAGTAAGGGGCGCTGTTTGGCTGGCCCGGCTGGCTTCCACCACGGCCTTGTATTCAGCCGCGTTTTTATCGGGCCTGAACAAAATTTTGTAGAGCTGCTCTTTAATGGGCGCTGGGCACTCGCCCTTGATCAAGTCTTGTGACCACAGCTCAATTTGCGCCAAGATTTGTTTTTTCTTCTCAATGCCCGCCAAAGCCAATTGAACGGTTTCGGCTGAAGCTTTTTTAAAGCGACCCTTGCCGGCTCGGCGGAAATAATGCGGCGCTTCGAAAAGACGCATGAGCGCACCCACCTGCTGAACGGTGCTGGCGTCTGCATTGAAATAGTCACGTGCCACATCAGCAAAGCCGAATTCGTCTTCGGGCGCAAATTCCCAAGCCAAATCAAGTTCGATACTTTGGCTAATTTGGGCGGCTTCAGCCAGAAGTTGGGCAGGTGCAGGTTTCTCAAATTTCAAAAGCACGTTGGCGCCTTTGACCTTGACCCGTTTGCCGCTGTCCAATTCCACCTGAACCGAAGCTTCTGCTTCTGACAGGACACGTCCGGCAACAAATTTGCCGGCTTCTTCAAACAATAAAAACATGGGTTAGATTGTCCCATGAGCCGGCCCTTGGCGGCCTTGAAGCGGGGTCAAATTTAAGGGAAAGCCCAATTTGCTGGGTAAGCGAAGGATAATTGCGGCATGTCACGTGTGATTGAAAAACCCAGCTGGTGGTCTCGTTTCCTGCATTTGTTTGAAGGATTTGATGGCCCCTTGGCCTTTGCCGTCTTTATCTTGGCGTGTGCGGGCCTGATCATCATGTTTTCCTCGGGTTATGACCACGGCACGCGCTTTGTGGACCATGCCCGAAACATGTTCATTGCGGGCAGCATCATGTTTGTCGTGGCGCAAATTCCACCCCAACGCCTCATGACCCTGGCGGTGCCCATTTACACCGTGGGTATTCTTTTGTTGGTGGCCGTGGCCATTTTTGGCATTACCAAAAAAGGTGCTCGAAGATGGCTCAACGTGGGAATCGTCATTCAGCCCAGTGAAATTCTGAAAATTGCCATGCCCTTGATGTTGGCTTGGTGGTTCCAAAAGCGGGAAGGCCAACTGCGCGCTTTGGACTTTTTGGTGGCGGGACTTTTGCTCTTGGTACCGGTGGGACTCATTTTGCGTCAGCCCGATTTGGGAACTGCCTTGCTGGTTTTAAGTACCGGTTTGGCCGTGTTGTTCTTTGCAGGCTTAAGTTGGCGCTTGATTTTGCCGCCGGCTGTGCTGGGTTTGATCGGCATCATTTTGCTGGTCATGTTTGAGTCTCAGTTGTGCGCAGAAGGCGTCGATTGGAAAGTGCTGCACGAGTACCAGAGGCAACGTGTGTGCACCTTGTTAGACCCTGAACGAGACCCGCTGGGTAAGGGCTTCCACATCATTCAAGGCATGATTGCCATTGGTTCGGGCGGCTTTTGGGGCAAAGGCTTTATGCAGGGCACCCAAACTCATTTGGAGTTCATTCCCGAAAGAACCACTGACTTTATCTTTGCTGCATTTTCTGAAGAGTTTGGCCTAGTGGGCACTTTGCTCCTGATTTCAGGCTTTTTCTTTCTGGTCTTCAGAGGTTTGGTCATTGCGCGCGAGGCCCCCACTCTCTTTACCCGTTTGTTGGCGGGCAGCATCAGCATGATTTTCTTCACCTATGCCTTTGTCAACATGGGCATGGTCAGCGGCATCTTGCCCGTTGTGGGTGTGCCTTTGCCCTTTATCAGCTACGGCGGCACTGCCATGGTCACGCTGGGCTTAGGGCTGGGTATTTTGATGTCCATTGCCAAGGCCAAACGCTTGGTTCAGACTTAGATCCAACTCAAAATGGGTGGTTCTCAAGCCCGCAATGTGCAGGGCCTTCTGGGCTTGCCTACAATGTCACCATGATTTCACGCGAACCCACCATCGAACGTTTGGCCACGGCCAGGTCCCTCTTGCTTGAACCTTTTGGTTTGGATGAAACCCATCTCTCCAAAGCGCTCTCTGCCATCAAGGCGCACAAGGTTGACGATGCCGATTTGTACTTCCAGTACACCCGATCTGAGGGTTGGAGTTTGGAAGAAGGCATTGTCAAGACTGGCAGCTTTAGCATTGACCAAGGTGTGGGTGTGCGCGCTGTAGCTGGCGAGAAAACAGCTTTCGCCTACTCAGATGACATTTCAGAAGCTTCCTTGATGGATGCAGCGCTCACTGTTCGTGCCATTGCGCAAGCAGAGCAAAATCGCAAAGCCAAAGTGCCAGCGCGCAAAGTCGCAGGCATTCGTTCTTTGTACCCCTCACTCGATCCGATGGGCACCCTGAACAGCACAGACAAAGTGAAGCTCCTTGAAAAAGTGGAGCAATTGGCCCGCGCCAAAGATCCGCGTGTGGTGCAAGTCATGGCCGGTCTGGCCAGCGAATATGACGTGGTCATGGTGGCCCGAGCAGACGGCACATTGGCAGCCGATGTCCGTCCTTTGGTTCGCCTTTCTGTCACAGTCATTGCCGAACAAAAAGGTCGCCGTGAAGTCGGCAGTGGCGGTGGTGGTGGCCGCTTTGGTTTGGCTTACTTTGACGATGCCATGTTGAATGAGTATGTCAACGATGCGGTGCATGCTGCACTGACCAACTTAGACGCCAGACCAGCGCCTGCAGGTGTCATGACCGTGGTGTTGGGCCCAGGTTGGCCAGGCGTGTTGTTGCACGAGGCCATTGGCCACGGCCTTGAAGGCGACTTCAATCGCAAAGGCTCTAGCGCCTTCAGCGGCATGATTGGCAAACGCGTGGCGGCCAAAGGTGTCACCGTGCTTGACGATGGCACCATTTCAGATCGACGTGGTTCTTTGAATGTGGACGATGAAGGTTGCCCCAGCCAGCGCAACGTCTTGATTGAAGACGGTATTTTGAAAGGCTACATTCAAGACGCCATGAATGCGCGTTTGATGGGCGTCAAGCCCACAGGCAATGGCCGACGCGAAAGTTACGCCCACATTCCCATGCCCCGCATGACCAACACTTACATGTTGGGTGGCGACAAGTCGCCCGAAGAAATCGTGGCCAGCATGAAGAAGGGCTTGTACGCCACTAACTTTGGCGGCGGCCAGGTCGATATCACCAGTGGCAAGTTTGTGTTCTCTGCCTCCGAAGCCTATTGGGTGGAAAACGGCAAAATTCAATACCCTGTGAAGGGCGCCACATTGGTTGGCAGTGGCCCTGAATGCTTGAAGCAAGTCAGCATGATTGGCAACGACATGCGGCTTGACAGCGGTGTGGGCGTTTGCGGCAAAGAAGGTCAAAGCGTGCCAGTGGGTGTGGGCCAACCCACCCTTCGCATTGAAGGTTTGACGGTGGGCGGCACGGCTTAAATGCCTCGTGGCCTGTAAATTGTCAGAAATCTGCCAAAAACTTGTGCTACATTCCCTCTCCATGACCAAGCGCATTAGCTCTTTTAGCTTTTATTTTGCATTCTCTGTCCTAGGCGGACGAGAGGCCAGCGCATAAGTCACTGAACCCCTCTACCAACCGCCGGACTCAACCCCCGGCGGTTTTTTTTTGCCACAAGTCAATCAGCATTCAAAGTTTTCATCTTCAAAAAGGAGCACCAGATGACCACCAAAGCCAAAGCCACTTCGGAGCCACGCTATGCAAGCCCTACAGACCGAGCAGGCCAGACCGATGACGAACGCATTAAGGACATTACCGTGTTGCCACCACCAGAGCATTTGATGCGCTTCTTTCCCATTGCGGGCACGGCGGTGGAAACCTTGATTTCACAAACACGTCGCAAGATTCACAACATCATGGCGGGCAAAGACGACCGCTTGTTGGTGGTCATTGGGCCTTGCTCCATTCACGACCCTGCTGCTGCACTGGACTATGCACGCCGACTGAAGCCCCTGCGTGACAAATACCAAGGCACTTTGGAAATCGTGATGCGGGTGTATTTTGAAAAGCCCAGAACCACAGTGGGGTGGAAGGGCTTGATCAATGACCCTTACTTGGATGAGAGCTACCGCATTGACGAAGGCTTGCGCATTGCGCGTCAATTGCTGATTGAGATTAACCGCCAAGGCGTGCCCGCTGGCAGTGAATTCCTTGATGTGATTTCACCGCAGTACATTGGCGACTTGATCAGCTGGGGTGCCATTGGCGCCCGCACTACCGAAAGCCAAGTGCATCGCGAGCTGGCTTCTGGCCTGTCTGCGCCCATTGGCTTTAAAAATGGCACCGATGGCAACATCAAAATTGCCACCGATGCCATTCAAGCTGCGGCACGGGGCCATCATTTCTTGTCGGTTCACAAGAACGGTCAGGTAGCCGTTGTACAAACTCAGGGGAACCCTGACTGCCACGTGATCTTGCGCGGTGGCAAAGCGCCCAATTACGATGAAGCCAGTGTCAATGCGGCGTGCCAAGATTTGACAGCCGCCAAATTGCCACCCACCTTGATGATTGATTGCAGCCATGCCAACAGCAGCAAGCAGCATGAACGCCAATTGGTGGTCACGCAAGAAATTGCAGCGCAGATGAGCACAGGCTCGCGCCAAATATTTGGTGTGATGGTTGAAAGCCACATTGAAGGCGGTGCACAAAAATTCACGCCTGGCAAAGACGATGTGAACGCTTTGAAGTACGCACAAAGCATCACGGATGCCTGCATTGGCTGGGCAGACAGTGAGAAAGTTTTAGAAACTTTGTCTAAGGCGGTCGAGACGCGGCGCAAAAAATAAGTCGATTATTTATTTTTGCTTCAATGCGTTCAAGAGGTGATCGTGCACACCGCCAAAACCACCATTGCTCATGCAAAGTAAATGGTCGCCCGATTGAACTTGCGCCATCACTTGCGTGACCAACTCGTCGATGTTGGCGGCCACTTGGGCCTTGTTGCCCATTTGGGCCAAAACCGTGTGCGCGTCCCAATCTAAACCGCCGCTGTGACAAAACGACAAGTCGGCTTGTTCAAGACTCCAAGGCAACTGCGATTTCATGGTACCCAGTTTCATGGTGTTGCTGCGGGGTTCAAAAATGGCCAAGATGCGCTGGCCTTTTCCAATTTGCCTTCTAAGGCCATCAAGCGTGGTGCGAATGGCTGTAGGGTGGTGTGCAAAATCGTCATAAACCGTGATGCCTGCCACACTGCCGCGCACTTCCATTCGGCGCTTCACGTTTTGAAAGCTTGCAAGTGCTTGGGCTGCCATGCTGACTTCTACACCCACATGCTCGGCCGCCGCAATAGCGGCCAAGGCGTTGAGCTGGTTGTGCACGCCGCTTAAATCCCATTTCACTTCTGCAAGTTTTTGACCATGACGAAGCACTTCAAAGTTGTGGGGCTCGCCCACTGCTGAGAAGTCTGAAACCGCTGCGCCAAAACTGCGCACTTCACTCCAGCAGCCTTGCGCCAAGACGCGCGTTAAGCTTTCTTCTAATCCGTTGACCACCAAGCGGCCAAGGCCTGGCACTGTGCGCACCAAGTGATGAAATTGGCGCTCGATGGCTGGAAGGTCCTCAAAGATATCGGCATGGTCAAATTCCAAATTGTTCAAGACGGCGGTGCGAGGACGGTAATGCACGAACTTGCTGCGCTTGTCGAAGAAGGCGGTGTCGTATTCGTCGGCTTCAATCACAAAGTAATTGCGTGCGTGGCCTGCTGCCACTTTCCCTAAGCGCGCCGAAACACCGAAATTCAAAGGCACACCGCCCACTAAAAAGCCGGGTTCAAGTCCGGCAGCTTCCAGTATCCAGGCCAGCATAGAGGTCGTAGACGTTTTGCCATGCGTGCCTGCGACAGCCAATACATGCCGTCCTTGCAGCACATGCTCTGACAACCATTGCGGGCCACTGGTGTAGGGGGCACCCGATTCCAAAATGGCTTCCATCAAGGGAAATTTAGGTTCGCCAGAAGGCAGCCGGCTTCGGCTGACCACATTGCCGATGACGTAGAGGTCTGGTTTGAGCTGCATTTGCTCAACGCCAAAGCCCTCCATCAACTCAATGCCCAAAGCCTTGAGTTGATCGCTCATGGGCGGATAAACGCCAGCGTCGCAACCCGTCACTTTGTGACCGGCTTCTCTGGCCAGGGCGGCCAAGCCGCCCATGAAGGTTCCGCAAATGCCCAATATATGTATATGCATAGGGGGATTTTAGGCGGTGCACAATGGCGTCATGGCAGATTTGACAGATGAAATTGCAGCTTCGGCAGCGCAGTGGGTGGTAGAGGAGGGCTTGGAGTACGGCCCCGCCAAGCGGCGCGCCTTGAAGGTCTTGGGTTTGCCACCCCGCACGCCTATGCCCAACAACGAGCAAGTTGAAGCGCAAGTGCGTGAGTACATCGAGCTTTTTTGCGCCGACTCACAGCCCGAAGAGCTGTTAGCCCTCAGACGGCATGCCTTGATGTGGATGACGCGCTTGGCCGAGTTCAGGCCCTATTTGGGGGGAGCAGTCTGGCATGGCACCGCAACGCGCTTGTCAGATATTTACTTGCAATTGTTTTGTGACGATGCCAAGTCGTGCGAGATCGATCTCATCAACAAAGGCGTGGCATTTGAGGCCCGCTCGGTGAATGGCTTGCATGGCGAACCTGTGGAAGCATTGAGCATTCACAGTTTTTGCGAGGAATTGGGCGAGGAAATTGGCGTTCATCTGTTGGTCAATGATTTTGACGACGTCCGAGGCGCCTTGAAAGCGGACGGACAAGGGCGCTCGCCCAGAGGCAACGGTGAAGCTGTTAAACGATTAATTGAGGCATGAGGTTGGTATGAAGCAAGAAGACAGTGAAAAAAGCATGCCGCGCCGGCACTGGCTGTTAGCGGGCGTTGGGGTGTCTGCTGGTTTGGCAGGTGCCCTTTTCGCGTGGCAGAAATTTCAGCCTCAAGGCGTGATGGACGAGGCCGTTCAAAACTTCTGGCTGCAAGAATTTGAAAAGCCAGAAGGGGGTACCTTGAGCTTTCAAAGCCTGCGCGGTAAACCTCTTTTGGTTAATTTCTGGGCCACCTGGTGTCCCCCTTGTATTGAAGAACTTCCTCTAATTGATGCCTTTTATGCTGCAAATCAAGCTAAATCCTTTCAAGTTGTTGGTCTGGCTGTAGATCAGCCCAGCATGGTTCGCCGCTATTTGACGCAGAAACCCTTGCGATTTCCGAATGGCTTGGCTGGTTTTACTGGCACGGCTTTGGGCCAATCATTGGGCAATGCCCAAAGTGTTTTGCCTTATAGCGTCCTTTTCGCAGCAAATGGCAGGCTTTTAAAGCAAAAAGCCGGCAAGTTAGAGCAATCTGACCTCAATGCTTGGCTTCAATTGGTCACTTAAATGGCTTTGGAGAGCCAATGTAGCTATTTGGAGGTTTTTTTAGTGTAGATTCAGCCCTTTCGTTAGCAAACACAGGGGGTAACATGGATTTGCGCAAACTGAAAACCTTGATTGACTTGGTATCTGACTCCAACGTCACAGAATTGGAAATCACTGAAGCAGAAGGCAAGGTTCGAATTGTCAAAGGCGCCACACCCTCTGGTGCCCCTGTTTTAAGCCATCAAGTCATGGCACCTGCAGCACCAGCATTGCCTTCTGCGCCTGTTGCGCCCCCTACAGCCGCCGAAATTGCCGATGCTGCCGCGGTCACTGCCGCTGCTGTTGCGGCCGAAGTTGCCGCTGCTGGCCATACTGTCAAGTCGCCTATGGTGGGCACTTTCTACCGGTCTTCTAGCCCGGGCGCGGCACCCTTTGTTCAGGTGGGCGACACCGTCAAAGAGGGCGACACCCTTTGCATCATTGAAGCCATGAAGATTTTGAACGAAATTGAATCTGACAAATCGGGCACTGTGAAACAGGTCTTGTGCGAAAACGGTCAGGCTGTGGAATACGGTCAAGCCTTGTACATCATCGAATAATTCACCGGGATTTTTATGTTCAAGAAAATTCTGGTCGCGAACCGTGGCGAAATTGCCCTGCGAATTCAGCGCGCATGCCGAGAGCTTGGCATCAAAGCGGTCATGGTTTACTCAGAGGCTGACCGCGAAGCCAAATACGTGAAGTTGGCTGAAGAGGCTGTTTGCATTGGCCCCGCAGCCTCCAGCCTCAGCTACCTCAATATGCCAGCCATCATTTCGGCTGCCGAAGTGACCGATGCTGAAGCCATTCACCCGGGCTACGGTTTCTTGAGTGAAAACGCAGACTTTGCCGAGCGCGTTGAAAAAAGCGGCTTTCAATTCATTGGCCCCACGCCTGAGTCCATTCGCATCATGGGCGACAAGGTTTCGGCCAAGCAGGCCATGATCAAAGCGGGCGTGCCGTGTGTACCTGGCTCCGAGGGCGAGTTGCCTGACGATCCCGTCATCATTCGGCGAACAGCCAAAAGCATTGGCTACCCCGTCATCATCAAGGCGTCTGGCGGCGGCGGCGGCCGAGGTATGCGGGTGGTGCACACCGAGGCGGCCCTTATCAATGCGGTACAAATGACCAAGGCCGAGGCGGGAGCTGCATTTGGCAACCCTGCGGTCTACATGGAAAAGTATTTGCAAAATCCGCGTCACATCGAGATCCAAATCTTGGCGGACAAGCACAAGAATTCGGTTTACCTGGGTGAGCGCGATTGTTCCATGCAGCGGCGTCACCAAAAAGTGTTGGAAGAGGCGCCAGCGCCCGGCATTCCCCGCAAACTGATCGACAAAATTGGCGAGCGCTGTGTGGCGGCTTGCAAAAAAATCAACTACCGCGGTGCCGGTACCTTTGAGTTTTTGTACGAAAACGGCGAGTTTTACTTCATTGAAATGAACACCCGTGTTCAGGTTGAGCATCCTGTCACCGAGTGGGTCACGGGCATTGACATTGTCAAAACACAAATCATGGTGGCCGCTGGCGAAAAGTTGCCTTTTACACAGCGTCAAATTCAAATTCGGGGCCACGCCATCGAATGCCGTGTGAATGCTGAAGATCCCTTCAAGTTCACGCCCTCACCCGGACGCATTACCACGTGGCATGCACCCGGAGGCCCTGGCATTCGGGTCGACTCGCATGTGTACAACAACTATTTTGTACCGCCCAATTACGACTCCATGATTGGCAAAATCATTGCCCATGGCGACACCCGCGAGCAAGCCATCGCACGCATGCAAACTGCGTTGGCCGAGACTGTGGTGGAAGGCATTAGCACCAACATTCCTTTGCACCGTGAAATTCTGCGCGATGCCAAGTTTGTCAACGGTGGCACCAACATTCACTACTTGGAAGAGTGGCTGAGACACCGCAAAGGCTAAGTATGTTTGAACTTCACTTGCTGTGCCCTGAAGACCGCGTCGATGTTTTGAGTGAAGCCCTCGAAGCCTTGGATGCCTTAAGTGTTTCAGTCGAAGACGCAGACGCAGAAACAGAGCACGAACAAGCTTTGTTTGGCGAGCCAGGTATGCCGCCCCCTAAAGAAGGCTGGCAACGCTCTAAAGTAGTGGCCCTTTTTGCCAAAGAAGCAGAAGCGCGCGAAGCCGCCCTCTTGTTGGGCGCGCAAGATTTTTTTCAGGCCTGTGAAGTCATGTCTGTTGAGGCCGTGCCCGATCAAGACTGGGTGCGTTTGACGCAATCCCAATTTGCACCCGTTGAAATTACCCCAGAATTTTGGATTGTGCCCACCTGGCACGAGCCGCCTTCACAAGCGCGCGAAATCATTCGTTTAGATCCTGGTTTGGCGTTTGGGACCGGAACCCACCCCACTACGCGCATGTGCTTGCGCTTTATTGCCACGCATGACCTAAAGGGTCAGCGGGTGTTGGACTACGGCTGTGGTTCTGGTATTTTGGCCATTGGCGCGGCCAAATTTGGGGCCGAGCAAATTGACGCGGTAGACATCGATATAGCCGCTGTCACTTCAACGGCACTCAACGCGCAAGCCAACGAAGTGTCTTTGAATGCGGGCTTGCCCGAATTGGCGCAGGGCACTTACCAAACGGTGCTGGCCAATATTTTGGCCACACCCCTGAAAGTGTTGGCGCCTTTGCTGTGCAGCCATGTGCAAGCCGGCGGCAGCTTGGTATTGGCGGGTATTTTAGAGCGCCAAGAAGAAGAGCTGATTCAGGCCTATGCGCCGCATATCAAGCTGTCGGTCGCCGATCGAGAAGATGGCTGGATTTTGATGACGGCTCAACGCGGCGCCTCCGCCTAAAACCTCATGAGCTTTTGGGGCTTGGTGACTTGGGCGGTGTTGGGGCTGCTGGGCCTTGTACTTCAAACTGTTTATTTGTTCAAAGACCCGCTGGCCACCTACCATCCGCGTTTGAAACCTCTACTGCTTGAGGCTTGCCAGCTTGTGGGTTGCCAAATTCGGCCACTGCAAAAAACCGATGCCGTTGTCATTGACTATGCGTCTGTTGACGCCATTCCTACCGATCAAGCGCAGGAAATTTTGGCCTATGGTGCTCAGCCAATTCGGTGGGCTTTGCAAATTAATTTGAGAAATTCTGATTCTGTGCCAGTGGCAATGCCATGGATAGAACTGACCTTGACAGATGCACAAGACACACCCGTGATGCGCAAGGTATTGAACCCAGTTGACTGGGGTGCACCCGCAGTCGTGTCTCCCGGCGAAATCATTGAGCAGCAACTTCTTTTGAGTTTGAAGAAAGAAGACGCGGCTTTCATGGGTTATCGCTTACTCACTTTTTACCCTTAAGCCATTGGGCTGGCCATTAAAAAAGCCCGACGCTTTTCAGCATCGGGCTTTGCTTTCGCTTAGCGCTTTGACATTAAATCAGGGCTTGGCGGCCGAAGGAAACGGCCATGCAGCTTGAGGATTTAACGCTGTTGCAGCGGGAGCAGGGGCAGCGGGTGCTTTCGCTGCTTTCTTCGCTGCTTTTTTGGCAGGCTTTTTAGCGGCTTTTTTAGGGGCAGCTTTTTTAGCAGCCTTCTTAGCTACGGCTTTCTTAGCGGCTTTTTTAGGAGCTGCTTTTTTAGCTACGGCCTTCTTAGGAGCTGCTTTTTTAGGAGCGGCTTTCTTTGGGGCTGCCTTTTTTGGAGCCGCTTTTTTAGGAGCTGCTTTTTTAGCTACGGCCTTTTTAGGAGCTGCTTTTTTAGGAGCGGCTTTCTTTGGGGCTGCCTTTTTAGGAGCTGCTTTTTTAGCAGGCGCTTTTCTCACAACGGCTTTTTTTGGAGCCGATTTTTTAGCTGCGGCTTTTTTGGGTGCCGCTTTTTTTGCAGTTGCCATGATTTTTTTCTCCTTGATCAATTAGAAAAATCAACAGAGGGAAACACTTTGCGAATGTTGGAGCCGCAAAGCGATTCAAGGCGCTGAGATTGAATCTCAACACCTTGAATGGGGAAAAACCTCACCCCAGCGCCGCTGAGCGCGGTCGTGGTGTGAGGTTTAAACAGGGTCGTCATGTGTGAAGTTTTAGTCCCAAGACAGGGCGCCGCCCGACTGGTATTCAATGACGCGGGTCTCGAAGAAATTGCGTTCTTTCTTCAAGTCAATCATTTCGCTCATCCATGGGAAGGGGTTCTCTTCGTTGGGGAAGAGGGCTTCCAAGCCAATTTGCGTGGCACGGCGGTTGGCGATGTAGCGCAAATAGCCTTTGAACATGGAAGCGTTGAGGCCGAGCACGCCGCGTGGCATGGTGTCTTCGGCATAACGGTATTCGAGTTCAACGGCTTTCAAGAACAACTCATTGATTTCGGCTTTGAACTCTGCGGTCCACAACTGGGGATTTTCGAGTTTGATCTGGTTGATCAAGTCGATGCCAAAGTTGCAGTGCATGGACTCGTCGCGCAGGATGTACTGGTACTGCTCGGCAGCGCCGGTCATCTTGTTTTGACGACCCAATGCCAGAATTTGAGTAAAGCCCACGTAGAAGAACAAACCTTCCATGAGGCAAGCAAAGACGATGAGCGACTTTAAAAGCGTCTGATCTGTTTCTTGGGTGCCCGTTTTGAAGTGCGGGTCCATGATGGCGTGAATGAACGGAATCAGGAACTCGTCTTTGTCGCGGATGGACTGAACTTCGTTGTACGCGTTAAAGATTTCGCTTTCGTCCAAGCCCAAAGACTCAGTGATGTACTGGTAGGCGTGGGTGTGAATGGCTTCTTCAAAGGCTTGGCGGAGCAAGAACTGGCGGCACTCGGGTGCTGTGATGTGGCGATAAGTGCCCAGAGTGATGTTGTTGGCAGCCAAAGAATCGGCTGTGACAAAGAAACCCAAATTGCGCTTGACCAAGCGGCGCTCGTCTTCGGTCAAACCGTTGGGGTCTTTCCAGAGGGCGATGTCGCGGGTCATGTTGACTTCTTGCGGCATCCAGTGATTGGCGCAAGTGGCGAGGTATTTTTCCCAGGCCCATTTGTATTTGAAGGGAACCAACTGGTTGACGTCGGTTTGGCCGTTGATGATGCGCTTGTCAGCTGCGTTCACGCGGCGCGCGGCGCCTGTGGGTGCCGATTGCGCAGGCGTGGCCGCACTCATGATGGGACTGGCTGGGGAAGCAGAATTGAAAGAAGACAGATCAGCAAGGCGGTCGGCAGGCGGGCCGCTTGGGGGGAAGCTTGGCATTGCAGGTTGCAGTGCAGGTGTAGATGAATCGTTCCAGGACAACATAGAAATTTCCAATGTGTGAATTATGAAAGCTTGTAGGCGAAATGCAAAGCAATGTTTTGAAATGAAATGAAATCACGAGAAGAAGTGTTGTGCTTTTGCATCGTCTTGTTTTGCATTTCTTCTCGAAGTTCGCTTCAATGATCTTTGCAGTGATTTCTGAATGGTGATTTTTTGAATTGGGAAATTTAAAAAATCATTGGCAAGCTTCGCAGCCCACATCGTCGATGGCGGTGAATTTCACATCGGTGGCGGGCACTGCAGAAAACTGCGAAGCGCCTGATGCGGTCGATGTTGCACCACCTGATGCCGCGCCAGACGACACCGCATTCATTTGGTTGTTAGACACGGTCGATTTCTCGGCGTGCGTGGCGCTGATGGTGCGCAAATAGTAAGTGGTTTTGAGGCCGCGCAACCAAGCCAGCTTGTAGGTGTCGTCAAGCTTTTTGCCAGATGCGCCTGACATGTAGATGTTGAGTGACTGCGCTTGGTCAATCCACTTTTGGCGACGTGCGGCTGCTTCGACAATCCAGGTGGTTTCTACTTCAAAGGCGGTGGCGTACAAAGACTTGATTTCTTGGGGTACACGGTCGATGGGGCGCAATGAGCCGTCGAAGTGCTTCAAGTCCATGACCATGACATCGTCCCACAGACCCAGGCGCTTCAAGTCGCGCACCAGGTAGCTGTTGATGATGGTGAACTCGCCAGACAAGTTGGACTTGACGGACAGGTTGCCAAAGCATGGCTCAATGCAGGCATCGACACCAATGATGTTGGAGATGGTGGCGGTCGGCGCAATGGCCACGCAGTTGGAGTTGCGCATGCCGTCTTTGGCAATCTTCTTGCGCAAGGCATCCCAGTCCATGGTGCTGCTGCGGTCTACTTCTACATAGCCGCCGCGCTCTTTCTGAAGCATGTCGAGGGTGTCCAAAGGCATGATGCCTTGGTCCCACAAAGAGCCTTGGTAGCTGGAGTACTTGCCGCGCTCGGCGGCCAACTCGGTGGACGCCCAGTAAGCGTAGTAGCAGATGGCTTCCATGGAGGTGTCTGCAAATTCCACGGCCTCTTGAGAGGCATAGGGCACGCGTTTTTGGTAGAGCGCATCTTGGAAGCCCATGAGTCCCAGGCCCACAGGGCGGTGACGCATATTAGAGTCGCGTGCTTTTTTGACAGCGTAGTAATTGATGTCGATCACGTTGTCGAGCATGCGCATGGCCGTTTTGATGGTGCGCTGCAGTTTGGCGTGGTCAAGTTGTTTGCCGTTGGGGCCGTCCATCAAGTGCTGTGGCAAATTCACTGAACCCAAGTTGCACACCGCGGTTTCGGTGTCGCTGGTGTTCAAGGTGATTTCGGTGCACAAATTAGAGGAGTGCACCACGCCAGCGTGTTGCTGAGGTGAGCGAATGTTGCAAGCGTCTTTGAACGTGATCCAAGGATGACCTGTTTCAAACAGCATGGAGAGCATCTTGCGCCACAGGTCGTTGGCCTGAATGGTGCGGCTGGGCTTGATTTCGCCGGCGGCGGCTTTTTGCTCGTAAGCCACATAGGCTTTTTCGAACGCAATGCCAAATTTGTCGTGCAAGTCGGGGCAGTCGGAAGGTGAGAACAAGGTCCAAGTGCCGTTTTCCATGACGCGGCGCATGAACAGGTCGGGAATCCAGTTGGCCGTGTTCATGTCGTGCGTGCGGCGGCGGTCGTCGCCAGTGTTTTTACGCAGTTCTAAGAACTCTTCAATGTCTAAGTGCCATGTTTCTAGGTAAGTGCAGACCGCGCCTTTGCGCTTGCCGCCTTGGTTGACCGCCACGGCGGTGTCGTTGACCACTTTGAGGAAGGGCACCACACCTTGTGATTCGCCGTTGGTGCCCTTGATGTGACTGCCCAAAGCGCGAACGCGTGTCCAGTCATTGCCCAAGCCGCCAGCAAATTTAGACAGCAAAGCGTTTTCTTTGATGGACTCGTAAATGCCATCCAGGTCGTCGGGCACGGTGGTGAGGTAGCAGCTTGAGAGCTGTGAGCGCAAACCAGCACTGTTAAACAGTGTGGGCGTGCTGGACATGAAGTCAAAGGATGACAGCACTTCGTAGAACTCGATGGCACGGGCTTCGCGGTCGGCTTCGCCTAAGGCCAGGCCCATGGCCACGCGCATGAAGAAGGACTGGGGCAACTCGATGCGGGTTTTGCGCACGTGCAAGAAGTAGCGGTCGTACAAAGTTTGCAGACCGAGGTAGTCAAACTGCAAATCGCGATCGGCTTTGAGGGCTGCGCCCAATCTTGGCAAGTCGAACTGCATCAATTTTTCGTCGAGCAAATCGTTGTCTACGCCCTTCTTGATGTAGCCGGGGAAGTAGTCAAGATAGTGAGCGGCCATGTCTTTCAGGAGCACTTCTTTGCCCAAGACTTCCTTGGCAATGGTGTGCATCAGGAGGCGCGCAGTGGCGTACGTGTAGTCTGGGTCTTTTTCGATCAGGGTGCGAGACGCCAAGATAGACGCCTTGTAAACCTCTTCCATGGGCACACCGTCGTAGAGGTTGCGCATGGTTTCAGACACGATGGGGTCGGGCTGCACGTCTTTGCCCAAGCCTTGGCAAGCATTGACGATGAGGCCTTGTAAATAGTTGATGTCTAGGGGCACGCGTTGGCCGCCATCCAAGACGTGAAGCGTGGGGTGTGCACTAGCCGCCGCTTTTTCTTCTTTCACTTGGGCGCGCTCTTGCGTGCGGCGCTCGCGGTACAACACGTAGGACCGAGCCACTTCGTGGTTGCTGCTGCGCATGAGGCCAAGTTCTACCTGATCTTGGACATCTTCTATGTGGAAAGTGCCGCCACCTGGGCGTGAGCGCACCAAAGCGCGAATGACCGCTTGCGTCAAACCGTCCACCACTTCGCGAACGCTGGCCGAAGCTGCGCCTTGGGTGCCGTGCACTGCCAAAAAGGCCTTCATGAGGGCAACAGCAATTTTGTTGGGTTCGAAGGGAACCACAGCGCCATTTCGACGAATGATTTGGTAATTTGCCAATGCATGGCTTGCAGATGGCGGGGTCTGTGAAGTGCTGGGGTTGCTCAATAAGCTGGTGTTGGTAGGCGTTTGATTTAGCTCAATTTGCATGGCGTTCTCTGTGATCAAGGGCAGTTCGGTTTTAAGTTATTGTGGTTCGACAAAGAGGTGGTTTTCTTGGTTTTCACTAGACCGTGACTTTGGCGTTCAGACACTATATATGGGGTCTAAGATGATTTCAAGCCACTAGGGGTAGTGTTTGGTGAATATTTGTGCATCTGTGCAAGTAGGGTACTTTGAGAGACTCAGAAATCATGCAAATGTGACTGTTTTTGGAAAAAAAAAGATGGCTTGAAATCCGCATCAAATCTGCAAGTTTTGTAGAGACTCTATATTTGGTGCGGGTTTTCTTGCAATTGCCTTCGCAAATCCTTACAAATAAATGCGTTGCCAAATTGACTTGATGCCTTCGCACACTGAAAACACTAAAACGGTGCGAACAAATGGCAAAAATGCAGTGAAGAAAAAATGTTCTAAATAATTCAGTTATCGGGAAAAAACTGATGCGGCCACGCCACATTTTTCTTCAACAAAGCCCAATCGAAACCTGGACCTGGGTCTTTTTTTCTGCCGGGTGCAATGTGTTCATGGCCTGCAATGTGCGCAATGGGGTAGTGCTTGCCAAGCGCCAAACAAAGTGGCGCCAAGCTTTCGTATTGAGCCGCTTCAAAGCTGTCGCCTTCTAAGCCTTCCAGTTCAATGCCAATTGAGTCGTCATTGCAATTGTTGCGGCCTCGGTAACTTGAAACGCCGGCGTGCCAAGCGCGTTGCTCGCAGCTCACAAATTGCCAAACCTTGCCCGTTCGTTCAATGAAAAAGTGTGAAGAAACTTCCAAGCCTCGAATCGATGCGAAGTAGGGATGGGCTTCCCAGTCGAGTTGATTGGTAAAGAGTCGTTGAACGGCGCCCGTGCCAAACTCTCCGGGAGGGAGGCTGATGGAGTGAATCACCAGCAAATCAAGACTGGCGCTAGGGGGGCGTGGGCCAAAATTGGGCGACTCGCATTTTTCAGCGCCTTGGCACCAGCCCTGTTGCCAATTGTCAAAGCTCATGGCACTTAGGCCAACTGATCGCCTGCGGCTTGGCGATGGGATTCTGAACAATAACGACCGGCGCGGCCTTTTGTCATGTCTGATTCGGGCAGATGAACGCCGCAATGATCACATGCGTGCATGGCGCTAGGTTCTTGCAAGTCAACTTTGGAATTGGCATTGCCCTGGGCTGCAGCATTGTGAGACTTGTCTTGTTGTTTCTCTTTGAGTGCATTCAGGCGGTTTCTTCGCCACAACCAAACCCCAAACAAAACAGCCAGCAAAAAAATGAAGATTTTCAAAGGCTGCGTCCCAAAATGACTTCAAGAACAAACCGCGATCCGGCGTAGGCGAACAATAAAAATGCTGAGCCAATATAGAGCACCCGCACCGCGCGCCTGCCACGCCAACCAAACTGATGGCGTCCGAGCAAAAGGGCGCCAAAGGTGAGCCAAGACAAAACAGAAAATACGGTTTTGTGATCCCACTTCCATTGAACGCCTGCAGCGCCGTACAGCTGTTCGCCAAAAACAAAGCCCGCGATGAGAGTCAAGGTGAGCAAAATAAAGCCCAGAAGCACGAAGCGGAACATCAGGCGTTCGAGCGTGAGCAAGGGCAGGCCGCTTTGGTTTTCGTTGCCTTTGCGAATTTCAATCTCGGCGTTGGTCATGAGCGCTGCGTGAACCACAGCGGCTGCAAACATGCCATACGACGCAATGCCCAAAGCCCAGTGCAGGGGTAGCCAAATAGAGGCAGACACTTGAAGGGCTTGACCGGGGAAGTACCAAGACAGCACCACTGCGGCGCTGCCCAAAGCCGCCATGGCCCAACGTGCTTTGAACTTTGGAAAGTATTGGCTCTCAAAGGTGTAAGCAGTCAAGACCCACCAGATGGTGACCGACAAAGCCGGCGCAAAACCAAAGCGGGGTGTTTCTCCCCACAAGCCCAGGCCCAGCGTGAAAGCGTGCATGACCCAAGCCAGCCACAGGTATCGACGGGTCAAGTTGGGGCCCATTCGATCGGCTACAAGAGCGGGAATGCCATAGGCGATGACGGTTAAAACAGTCAACCACATCGCCAATTCGGAGGGACTGGCTAAAATCATGCTTCCTAGTTTAGCGTTTTGAGCCGCTGCAATCTGGCAATGGGCTCAAAAGCTAGCGGTTTATGAAAAATTTTCTTTATGGCCTCCGCTCTCACCGACAAACTCTCGCTACTTGTTAAGCAGATCAGTGGACAAGCGCGGATCACTGAATCCAACGTGTCCGACATGCTGCGTGAGGTGCGCATGGCGCTCTTGGAAGCCGACGTTGCGCTGCCAGTCGTTCGCGATTTCATTGCCCGTGTCAAAGAAAAGTCCTTAGGTCAAGAGGTCTTGGGTTCTTTGAAACCCGGCCAAGCCTTGGTGGCCATCGTGAACCGCGAACTGGCCGCCACCATGGGCGATGGTGTGGCCGACATCAATTTAGCGGCGCAACCGCCGGCGGTGATTTTGATGGCGGGCTTGCAAGGTGCCGGTAAAACCACCACCACGGCCAAATTGGCCAAGCACTTAATAGAAAAGCGCAAGAAAAAAGTGCTGACTGTGTCGGGCGACGTCTACCGACCCGCGGCCATTGAGCAGTTGAAAACTGTCACGGCACAAGCTGGCGCTGAATGGTTCCCAAGCTCACCCGATCAAAAGCCCTTGGACATTGCGCGCGCCGCCATTGATTACGCACGCAAACATTTCTTTGACGTGCTGTTGGTAGATACAGCCGGTCGCTTGGCCATTGACGAAGCCTTGATGGCCGAAATTCGCGAACTGCATGCTGTTTTGAATCCGGTGGAAACCTTGTTTGTGGTCGATGCCATGCAAGGTCAAGATGCCGCCAACACGGCCAAAGCATTTAGCGATGCGCTGCCACTCACTGGCATTGTGCTGACCAAGATGGATGGCGACTCACGCGGTGGCGCTGCTTTGTCTGTGCGTCAAATCACGGGCGCGCCCATCAAGTTTGCAGGTACCAGCGAAAAAATTGATGGTCTCGAAGTGTTTGATGCCGAGCGTCATGCTGGCCGCATTTTGGGCATGGGCGATATCTTGGCCTTGGTCGAGCAAGTCACGGCAGGCATCGACATGGAGGCCGCCCAAAAAATGGCGGCCAAAGTCAAAAGCGGCGCTGGCTTTGATTTGAATGACTTCTTGGCACAAATTCAGCAAATGAAACAGATGGGTGGTTTGTCGAGTTTGATGGACAAATTGCCCAGCCAACTGGCGGCCAAAGCGGGCAACATGGATTTGGGCAAAGCAGAAAAAGACATGGCCCGCAAGCAAGGCATCATTCACAGCATGACGCTCAGGGAGCGCAGCAAACCTGAACTCATCAAGGCCACGCGCAAGCGCCGAATTGCCATGGGCGCGGGTGTTCAAGTGCAAGAGGTGAACCGCTTGCTCAAAGAGTTTGAGCAGATGCAAGACATGATGAAAAAAATGTCGGGCGGCGGCATGATGAAAATGATGAAGCGCTTGGGCGGTATGAAGGGTATGGGAGGCTTGGGTGGCATGGGCGGGGGTGGATTCCCCGGCATGAAACGCTAATAGCCGATGCTAAGTTGCCCGGCAGTTTTGCGTGGGCAGACCTTAAATGCGGCTGAAATATTCGCGCCGCTGAAATTCAACGGGGTCTTCTGCTTCATTGAAACGTGTTTGCTCTGACTGCTTGATGCGTTGGTAATAGCGCACAAAATCTCGGCCTAAGCCTGCATTCAAAACCGCGTCTGCGTCCAGGTGTGTCAGAGCTTCGCCCAACGTGATCGGCAGGCGCGTGCCGCCCTCGGCATAGGGCGTTTCTGTAGCCTCGGGCGCAATGAATGAATTTTGAATGCCATCTAACCCAGCCAAAATTTGCGAGGCCATGTACAAGTAGGGGTTGGCGGCAGGTTCACCCAATCTGTTTTCAATGCGTGTGGCAGGGTCGCCCGCGCCGCCCACCACTCTGAGCATGGCACCCCGGTTGTCACGACCCCACAAAATGGCTTGCGGCGCAAGTGCGTTGGGTTTGAAGCGGCCAAAGCCATTCACGGTGGTGGTGCACAAAGACGTCATGCCTTGGCCATGCGCCAACAAGCCTGCCAAATAATGTGCGCCCATGTTGGACAGCGTATGGCGAGCATCGTTGGCTCGAAGAGCTTGGGCTTCTTGAATATCTTGTTGTGAAGTCCGTGCAAAAAGATTGTGCCCAGAAGACAAGTCATAAAGCGATTGGTGCAGGTGCCAGCCGCTGCTCATGATGTTGTCAAACGGGGGTCGGCACATGAACGTGGCGTGATAACCGCCTCGCCGCAAGGCTTGTTTGACGGCGCTTCTGAACAAGACCATGTTGTCGGCGGCGGTCATGGCATCGGTGACTTTGAACACCGCTTCAACTTGGCTGGGGCCGAGTTCAATCTCTAAAGATAACAGCGGCAAACCCAAGTCCTGAGCGGTTTGCTTCACAATTCTCAGAGCAGGTTCTGCGCGGTCAAACCACAACTCATTTAACAAGTTGTAGCCAGGATGGATCATGCTGACTTGGGGTGCGGGCCCTGGCCATGAAGCTTGTACAGGATCGGCATCATCGCCATGGTCTGCATCTTTGAGTTTGTAAATGTGAAACTCAACTTCAAGACCGCATTTCATGCCCCAGCCTTTGGCGGCCACTTTTTCAAGCGCGCTTTGCAAGATGCGGCGTGAGTCATATGGCACGGCTTGACCGTTGGGAAACCACGGTTGGCACAACAGCCATCCGGTTTTTTCGGCCCATGGCAGTATTTTGAAAGTGCTGGGATCGGGCAACAGCATGACATTGCTGGCGCCTTCAAAGCCAGGCAACTCAGTTTTGACATTGGCCTCGAACACCTTGTACACCGTGCGGTCGGAAGTGTCTTTGAGCATGAGGGTGCTGACCATGCCCATGCCCTCTGCGAAGGCGGTGGCCAACTCGGAGGTGACCCATGTTTTGCCGCGCAAACTACCGTGCACATCGCACCACACCAAACGTATCCATTCAAGGCCTGAGGCTTGAGCCAAGGACAGAACCCTTTGAACTTCAGCTTGCCTGTGAGGCGTGTTCTGGCCGCATTGTTCGGCAAAGCTGATGCGTTTTAAATTCATGCGGCTTTGGTCAATGAAGCATTCCAAGGTGCGCCATCGCGTTTGGCCTGCATGGTGTCTGTGGACCATGTTTGCCAACCGTGGGCGGGTGCAATGCCATCCACCGTGTCCGGTCCTGTTCGAGATGCGGCCACTTCAGGGTTGGCAAACCCTGGCGGCAATAAACCCGCGGCCACGTCGTCAATGGCTTTGGCCAAAATGCGCCGGTTGGCAATGATCACTTTGTCGGAGGTGCCCAAATGTTCGCGTGTGCGGTTTTGGATGGCGCCCATGCTTTCGCAAGCCCACTGATCATGCACATTGATGTCGTCTTCGCCCATGCCTAAAAAGGTGCGCGTCATTTGCTCTTCTGGGTTAAAGCCCCATTGGTTGTGTTTGCCAGATTTTGGAATGTAGTCGGGCAAACTGACAGCCTCCAGGCGCTGCTTGCGCATGGCATCTTTGTTGACGGGATCGGCAAAGCTGGTGAACACCGCATACCAGTAAGTGCGCGTGTCATCGACTGGCACGTGCATTTGGGTGATGGTCATGGTTTCCGACAAGGGAATGACAAAGGTGTTGGGAAACAAGGAATTGGTAATGCGAACGTGCGTGAGTTTTTCGTTCAAGGGCCTGAGGGTGGTCAGTTGAAAGCCGTAGGGCTTTTCTGTGAAAGAAATCTCGGGCTGATCAAACTCGCGCATGACCTTTGTCATGGGCCATTTTTCACCTTCTATTTCGCCGGCACTGGCGCCGCGAAATTGCTTGCCGTAGGTGTCTTCAAGCGAGGCGTCGTTGAAAAAACGGTGCAAGAAAGAAGCATGGGCAGGGTCGATGCCCACTTCAAATGCTTGAAGCCAATTGCAATGCCACAAGCCTTTGAATGCGAAGGTGTGTGTGCCAGGTGCTTTGAAACAATCGAGTTCTGGCAAGGGCGGCGGCGTACTGCCTTCTGCGCCCATCCATGCAAACAAAATGCCACTGCGTTCTTGGACGGGGTAATTGCGCTGCTTGATGCGGGTGCACAACACGCTGCCTTGGGGCTCGGCAGGTGTTTCTAGGCACTGACCTGTGACGTCAAATTTCCAACCGTGAAAGGGGCATCGAAGGCCATCGCCTTCATTGCGGCCGTAGGCCAGGTCGGCTCCGCGGTGCGGACAGTCGCGGTCTAGCAAACCAAATTCGCCTTGTGCGTTTTTGAACAAGACCAAATCTTGGCCTAGCAACTTGACGGCCTTGACGGCTCGAACGCCCATGTTGGGATCTAGCGCGGGATTGAACTCATCGAGCAAGGCCACTGGGTGCCAATAGTGGCGCATGACTTGCCCACAAGGGGTACCGGGGCCAATGCGCGTGACGCGCTCATTTTGTTCTGCTCTCATCAAATCACTTTAACGCAAAATGCAAAGAAAGAAAATGATTTAAGCTTCGAGTCAGTTCATTTCTGGCACAAGTGCAAAAGATGCGGGCCACTTCTTGAAGCAATGTATGAATTCTGAAAACCTTTTGTTTGTTTACGGCACTTTGCTGTCGGGCCTGAGTAACCACCACCACATGGCAGGTGCAACTTGTTTGGGCGAAGCCCATATTCATGCAGCTTTGTTTGACATGGGCGAATATCCAGCGCTCAGTGTGCAGGGTAAGTGGGCACTGCCACTGGGCCCTGTGTTGGGTGAGTTGTATCAAATTGAGCCAACGCAATGGCAAGCTTTGGACGACTTAGAAGAAGTAGACCCTGATTCAATTGAAAACTCAATGTACGTGCGTGTGCCAATTCAGGTGCAATGGCAACACGCTGAAGGGCCGCAAACTGTGACTGCGCAAGTCTATGTTTACAACTGGTCTTTGGCGGGTAGACCGCGCATTGAACATGGCGACTTTCGCCGCCATTGTTTAAAGCGTTGAGACGGTTGATTCTGTGAGAACCAACTCGCCGCGCAATGAATGCGACAAGGCGGTGTCAATTCGCACATCGACCATCTGACCCACCAAGCGCATGCCGTTGGGGCCGGCTGGAAAGTTGACCACCCGGTTGCACTCCGTGCGGCCAGCCATTTCGGTGGCGTCTTTGCGCGCTGGGCGCTCTACCAAAATGCGTTGTACCGTGTTCAGGCGACTGTCGCCAATGCGTTTCACATTGGCTTCAATGGTGGCTTGCAAATGGTGCAAGCGCTTGAGCTTGACGTCGTGCGGTGTGTCATCTTGCAAGTTGGCCGCTGGGGTACCAGGACGCGGACTGAAGATAAAGCTGAAACTGGTGTCGTAACCCACGTCGTCAATCAGCTTCATCATCTTGTTGAAGTCTTCGTCGGTTTCGCCTGGGAAGCCCACAATGAAGTCACTGCTCATGGCCATGTCGGGGCGAATGGCACGCAGTTTGCGAATGGTGCTTTTGTATTCCATGGCGGTGTAGCCGCGCTTCATGGCCATCAAAATTCTGTCTGAGCCGTGTTGCACGGGCAAGTGCAAGTGGCTGACCAGTTTGGGCACTTTGTCGTAGACATCAATCAGGCGCTGGGTAAATTCATTGGGATGGCTGGTGGTGTAGCGAATGCGCTCAATCCCTGGCATGTCGGCCACGTATTCAATTAGGAGCGCAAAGTCGGCAATCTCTGCCGTGCCGCCCATTTTGCCGCGGTAGGCATTGACGTTTTGACCCAATAACGTGACTTCGCGCACGCCTTGTTCGGCCAAGCCTGCTATTTCGACCAACACGTCTTCAAAGGGACGGCTGACTTCTTCGCCGCGGGTGTAAGGCACTACGCAGTAGCTGCAATATTTGCTGCAACCTTCCATGATGGACACGAAGGCGGTGGGGCCGTCCATCTTGGCGGGCGGCAGGTGATCGAACTTTTCAATTTCAGGAAAAGAGATGTCGACTTGGGGTCGTTTTTTGGCGCTGCGAGCGGCCAATAGTTCGGGCAGTCGGTGCAAAGTTTGCGGGCCAAACACCACGTCGACGTAGGGTGCACGTTTGATGATGTCGGCGCCTTCTTGGCTGGCGACGCAGCCGCCCACGCCAATCAAAACACCTTTTTCTTTGAGGTGCTTCACGCGGCCTAAGTCGCTGAACACTTTTTCCTGTGCGCGTTCACGCACCGAGCAGGTGTTGAACAAAATAAGGTCGGCTTCGTCGACGTTTTGGGTGGGCTCGTAACCCTCGGCAGCCTTCATGACGTCGGCCATTTTGTCCGAGTCGTACTCGTTCATTTGGCACCCGAAGGTTTTGATAAATACTTTTTTACTCACAAGAGACTCCAAGCGGTGACTGGTTTATATCCAGGGGCTGATGGAAGGAGCGCGCCATGGCGGCGCGCATTGGAAAGGCAGATTATCGCAGGGACTGCGTCATTGGGTTTCGCCCGGTTTTCTATAAAACATGGGGTAATGGCGTTGCACCACGGGTCCGTCAAAGGCCCATGACATGCATTTGCCCACATGCGGAGGCGGTGTGGTGGGAACCGTTTCGGGCAGACCGGCTTGCTGGTTTCTAAATTGACGCGCAGAAGGAATGGTTTGGTAAGCCGCCGTGGCCATGTTGAACAACATCTCCCGCAAATGGGTGCACCCCGCAATGCCGCCAATGTGCGCATCAATGGTTTTGCGCCAACCTGAACCCAAAGTGCAGCCAATCAATTTGTGCATGCCTTGGGGGGCTTGGTCGCATTCTGGGTGGGGAATGTGCGCCATGTCGGTGAGCACATCGTGGATGATGAATTGATCGTCCACGGTGAGGCGAATGTTCAAACCATGAATGGGCTGCCCTGCTTCGCGCGGGCCTTGACTGGGAATGACGAAGCTGTAGGTTTTGACGTCGGTGAGGGCGGCTTCAATGTCCCACATGCCGTCTTCCCGCTCGAAGCCTGAATAGACTGCGGTTCTCGTATGTGACAGTTTTCGGGGGGAGGGTGGTGGAAGTGCCAATTGCAGTCTCTCAATTTTCAAGTTCAATCACGCCATTATCGATTTGATTTGGAGTTTTTGAATGTCAACTGCGGCACAGCCCCTTATTTCGCCTGCTGTCAGGCGCCAAACCATTGCCGATGCGCTGCGGCGCACTGCTTTGCGATTGCCCCAAAAGTTGGGCATTGTGTGCGGTCAAACGGCTTGGACTTATGCTGAATTTGATGCGCTGGTGTCGCGCCTTGCCGCTGGTCTTTCGGGTGTGGGTGTGAAGTCGGGAGACCGGGTGGCAGTTTTGGCTCGAAACTCTCACGGATTTGCCGCGTTGCGCTTTGCCTTGGCGCGAATGGGCGCAGTCATGGTGCCTATCAATTTCATGTTGAAGGCCGATGAAGTGGCTTACATCTTGCGCCATGCTGGCGCACAAACTTTGGCCACAGACAGTGGCTTGGCAGAATTGGCCAAGCTGGCAGCGACATTGGAAACCCAGGTTAAACAGTTTGTCTGGTTGCCCTCGGAAGATGACTCTGAACCCGTCACTGGCATGCACAACTTCCATGAGTTGGCTGCCTGCCAAGCCGCCTTGCCCGAATCAGGCTTGGCCAGCCAAGACTTGGCCCAAATCGTGTACACCAGTGGCACAGAGTCCATGCCCAAAGGGGCCATGTTGACCCATGACGCGGTGCTTTGGCAGTACGTGAGTTGCGTGGTCAACGCTGAAATTGCAGAGCACGATTTGGCCTTGCATGCCTTGCCGCTTTACCACTGTGCGCAGCTCGATGTGTTTTTTGGCCCGGCCATTTACATTGGCAGCAGCAATGTGATCACCTCCAAGCCCGTGCCCGACAATTTGTTGGCGCTCATTGAGAAATACAAAATCACCAGCTTCTTTGCCCCGCCCACGGTCTGGATCGCGCTCTTGCGTTCCCCCTTGTTTGACCCCAACAAGCTCGCGCATTTGGCGAAGGGCTATTACGGCGCATCAATCATGCCCGTTGAAGTTCTGAAAGAATTGGCCTCGCGTCTGCCCAAGGTGCGCTTGTGGAATTTGTATGGCCAAACCGAAATTGCACCATTGGCCACCATGCTTGGCCCAGAAGACCAGTTGCGCAAGCCCGGTTCCTGCGGGCGTGCGGTGTTGAACGTAGAAACACGCGTGGTGAACGATGACATGCAAGACGTGACGCCAGGTGAGGTGGGTGAAATTGTGCACCGCTCGCCCCATTTGATGCTAGGTTATTTCAATGACGCTGAAAAAACCCGCGCCGCTTTTACCGGCGATTGGTTTCACAGCGGCGACTTGGCCACCATCGATGAGGAGGGGTACATCAGTGTGGTGGACCGCAAGAAGGACATGATCAAAACGGGTGGTGAAAACGTGGCCAGTCGCGAAGTCGAAGAGATGATTTACCGTTTAAGCGCCGTCAGTGAAGTGGCGGTGATCGGACTGCCTGACCCCAAGTGGGTAGAGGCCGTGACCGCTGTGATTGTGCTGAAGACGGGGCAGTCTCTGACCGAGGCTGAAGTGATGGCGCATTGCAACCAAAACATGGCCAGTTTCAAGTCGCCCAAGCGGGTGGTGTTTGCACAGGCGCTGCCGAAAAACCCCAGCGGTAAATTGCTCAAGCGAGAACTCAGAACCCAATACGCCTGAACTTTGAGCCAGGCTGAGCGCATTGCGTGAAGCGATTTTCTTGGGCCGCGAGTCATGCCCTGAATTTGTCCTATGGAATGTCCTATTGACAGATCATTAGGACTGATGGAACACTGTCGCCATGAATCAAAACCTACCCTTGCCCAAGTACCATCAGATTTATCTGGTCTTGTGTGAAAAATTGCAGGAAGGCAAGTTTGATTCCGGATTGCCGGGTGAGTTGGCGCTCATGCAACAGTATTCAGTGGCACGCGTCACGGTGCGGCGAGCCTTGTCTCAAATGGCCGAAGAGGGCCTCATCAAACGAGAGCCAGGCAGGGGAACGCGGCCATTGCATCAAAAAAGTTTCGACAAACCAGTCAAGTTGAGTCAAGTGTCAAACCATGAAGGTCAGCAAGCCAGATTGACGGGCTTGTTAGAAAACTTGGTCACCATGGGTCTTCGAACTTCCGTCAAAGTTATTTCTGTGCAGCACCTCAAGGCGCCCAAAGATATCGGCGATAAGTTGCAGTTGACTGCGGGTGCCATGGTGCAAAAAGCCGAGCGTGTTCGCAGTACGCGTGAAGGCCCCGTATCTCACATCACCACATGGGTGCCAGAGGCTATTGCGCATGGTTTTGGCCGTCGGGAGTTGGCGCAAAAGCCAATTTTGGTTTTGTTGGAAGAGGCGGGTGTCAAGGTGGGTCGCGCAGAACAATCCATTTCTGCTCGCTTGGCCGATGCCGACACGGCGCGTCATTTGGACGTGCCAGTGGGTTCTGCCTTGTTGGCAGTTCGCCGTTTGATTTACGATGATCAGGAAAAACCTGTTCAGTGGTTGCAGGGCCTTTATCGCCCTGATCGTTACGAGTACCAAATGCAGTTGTCCCGTGTTGGCAGTATTGACGCCCAAATCTGGGTGGACAAGGAACTGTCGGCTAATTTTCATTGATCTTCACCTAGAACTACCAAAGGAGCTTCCCATGACCACACGTCGTCACTTTATGAGCCAGACCGCAGCCGCGGCTTCTGCCATGTCTTTCCCTTTGATTGCCGGCGCGCAAGCGAAGGCAGTGAAAGTGGGTGTGTTGCACCCTGTTACGGGTGCGCTTGCGTATTCGGGTCAGCAGTGCCGCATGGGCGCATTGATGGCCATTGAAGACATCAACAAGGCGGGCGGTATCAAGTCATTGGGCGGCGCCAAAATTGAAGCCATGTTGGGCGATGCTCAGTCAAGTCCACAAGCCGGCACGGCTGAAATTGAGAAGATGAACGAAGCTGGTGTGTGCGCGGTGGTGGGTGCGTTTGCTTCTGCCATTTGTTTGGCCACTACCCAAGCGGCAGCCAAGTACAACTTGCCTCACGTGGTGGACGTGGGCGTGGCCGATCAAATTGTGGAACGCGGTTTGAAAAACACGTTTCGCTTTGGACCTGGCTACAGAAAATGTGCCGAAGTGGCTGTGGCTAACTTGCACGTGTTGAACACAGCAGCAGGCAAGCCAGCACGCACTGTGATGATCATTCACGAGGAGTCTTTGTTTGGCACGGGCACAGCCAATTTGCTGTCCAAAGAATTGCCTGGTTATGGCTATGACGTGAAAGAAGTGATCAAGCACGCCAACCCCACCCGCGATTTCAACAACATTGCACTGCGCATCAAGCAAGTCAACCCTGACATTGTGATTCCTGCCAACTACTACAACGAATATGCCTTGTTGGTTCGCACCATGCAGCAGCAAAAAATTTCGCCGAAAGCCATCTACTCAGTGCTCGGCGGCGCTGCATCTAGCTATAAGTTTGTCAAAGAGTTTCCTGAAGCGGCCAATGGCATCATTGACTGCAACCACTGGTTCAACCCACGCGATAAGCGTTCGTTGGAACTCAAAAAACGTGTGGAAGCGCAAGGCCAGTTCTTCAGCTATGAAGTGTTCATGACCTACACCGCCATGTCCTTGTTGGCCGATGCCATTGAGCGCGCCAAGTCGACCGACCGTGCCGCCATCATTGATGCTTTGAACAAGAGCACCTTCTCAAATCACATCATGCCGTATGGCGCCACGCAGTTTGTCAATGGCCAAAACATGGGTGCACAACCTTTGATGACGCAAGTGGTCAAGGGCGACATCAAGGTGATCGTGCCACGCGACTACCGCGAAGTGGAACCCATCTTCCCCTTGAATGCTTGATGCTTTCTGTTTGAGTCGGTCAGCAATAGGGTTTGATGATGTTTGATGCCAGCATTTTGCTGTCGGCCTTGCTCAATGGTCTGACCACGGGCGCAGTCTATGCTTTGATTGCCCTCGGGTTGACCTTGATCTATGGTGTGTTGCACATCATCAATTTTGCGCATGGTGCCTCACTCATGATGGCCCTGTATGGTGTCTATGCGCTGAAAGAGCGTTGGGGCATTGACCCGTATGTGGCTTTGCCGATCATGGTGCCCGCCATGTTTGTGCTGGGCTATGCCATGCAGCGCATCGTGATTAACAGGGCCAGCCATGGCAAAGATGAAAATATTTTGCTGGTCACTTTGGGCCTTTCCATCGTGATGGAAAACTTCGCCCTGTTGTTTTTCAAATCAGACACCCGCACCATCGAGACAGCCTACACATTGACCACAGTGGCCATAGGACCTGAGTCTGCCCAAGTGATGGTGTCTTTGCCTAAATTGGTGGCCTTTGCGGGTGCCTTGGTGGTTTCTGCTTTGCTCATTGTGATTTTGCAACGCACAGATTTAGGCCGAGCCATTCGCGCAGTTGCCAAGGAAAAACAAGGTGCCCGTCTGATGGGCATTGATGTCGAGCACGTGTATGCCATGTGCTTTGGTTTGGGTTTGGCTTGCCTAGGGGCCGCCGCTTGTTTCTTGCTGCCCGCTTATTACGTCAACCCCCAAGTGGGCAATGGCTTTGTGCTGGTGGCCTTCACGGTGGTGGTGTTGGGCGGGATGGGCAGTTTTGCTGGCGCTCTGTTGGGTGGTTTGTTGATTGGCGTCGTAGAGTCGTTTGGCGGTTTATTTTTGGGTGAGTCTTTAGGTCAGGTGGGCATCTTCGTGATTTTCATTGGTGTGCTTTTGTTAAGGCCGGAAGGTTTGTTTGGGGCCAAGACATGAGGTGCTTTTCATGACGCAAGTGCGCAAAGATTTTTTCAGCATCTTGCTGTTTGTGTGGGTTGTGGCGGCCATTCCATTTCTCACCCAATCTGGTGTCGTTTTGAATTTTGTGATGATGGCTTTGTTTGCCTGCCTCATTGCGCAAGCGTGGAATGTCTTAGGTGGCTTTGGCGGTCAGTTCTCTTTTGGCCATGCTTTGTTTTTTGGAACCGGCGCTTATTTTCAAGCGATCGCCCAATTGTCTTGGGGCTGGAGCCCCTGGCTGGCGTTGCCTGCAGCCATGTTGATGGCGGCACTGGTGGGGGCTTGGGTGGGAGCCCTCTCATTTAGATATGGCCTGAAGGGCTCTTACTTTGCATTGGTCACTTTGGCCTTTGCAGAAGTGTTTCGAATTGTGTGTTTGTCGGTGCCATTCACAGGTGCAGGTGTGGGCCTCATGCTGCCCTTGAAGGAGTCTGTAGGCAACATGCAATTTGGATCTCGCGCTGGCTTTGTTTGGCTGATGTTGGGCTTGGTCACTTTGGCTTTGTGCGTCACAGCTTACTTGCGAAATTCCCGATTTGGGGCTTATTTGCAAGCCGTGCGCGACAACGAAGATGCAGCCCGTGCTGTGGGGGTCAACCCTTTCCATGTGAAAACTTGGGCCACGGTTCTCTCGGGTGGTTTGATGGGATCTGCAGGCGCGTTTTATGTGCAGGTGTTTCAATACATCGACCCTGCCATTGGTTTTGGGTCGCATACTTCGGTAGAAGCTTTGGTGGGAGCCATCGTGGGCGGCATGGGAACTTTGTGGGGGCCCATATTGGGCGCATTAGCGCTGCACGTGTTGGCCGATGTCACGCGCAATTTGTTTGGCCAAATGCCTGGCATCAACATGATCATTTACGGCTCAGTGCTCATTGTGATTGTGATGTTCTTGCCACGTGGCATTGCTGGATTGGCAAGCTACACGCCCAAGTCGTGGAGGCGCAATGACTAAGCCTTTGTTGGAAGTTCAAGGTGTGAGTCGGTCCTTTGGCGGCTTGAAAGCTGTTCAAGATGTGAGCCTGTCTGTGCCCCAAGGCTCTTTGACTGCCTTGATTGGCCCCAATGGTGCAGGCAAGACCACCTTGTTTGCATTGCTGTCAGGATTTTTAAAGCCCGACACTGGGCGTGTCATTTTGCAGGGTCAAGACATCACGGGGCAAGCACCGCATTTGAATGCTCAATTGGGCATGACACGCACTTTCCAAATTGTGCAACCTTTCGCGGCCCAAACAGTGCGTGAAAACATTGCAGTAGGCGCGCATTTGCACACAGCATCTAGAACGAAAGCCTTGGCCGTGGCAGCACAAGTGGCTGAGCGCGTGGGTTTAGCCGATCAGTTGGACAAGTTGGCCAGTGATTTGACAGTGGCTGGCCGCAAGCGCTTGGAATTGGCCAGAGCATTGGCCACTGAGCCTAAGTTGTTGTTGTTGGACGAAGTGCTGGCGGGGTTGAACCCCCAAGAAATTGCCGACATGATTCCAGTCATCCGTTCGATTGCAGCCTCGGGTATCACGGTGCTCATGATTGAACACGTGATGCAAGCGGTCATGAGTCTGGCTGAGCATGTGTGGGTTTTGGCTCAAGGCCAATTGATTGCGCAAGGCACGCCTGCCGAAGTAACCCGACATTCTCAAGTGATTGAAGCTTATTTGGGACACGGCACGGCAGCGCGTTTGCGTCAGGCGGAGTTGTCTGCATGAATGCCATGTTAAGTGTTCAACAGTTGCGAGCAGGCTATGGCGCGGTAGAGGTTTTGCGCGGTGTTGATTTGGAAGTCATGCCAGGTGAAACGGTTGCCTTGCTGGGCAGCAATGGCGCAGGCAAAACCACTTTGAATGGGGTGCTCAGTGGGTTGATCAAAGCGCGTGCCGGACATGTGAACTTTGATGGGCAAGACACAACGGATTGGAATGCTCGCAAAGTGGTGCAAGCTGGCTTGATTCATGTGCCTGAGGGCCGCAAAGTTTTTCCCAACCTCAATGTGTTGGAGAACTTATCGCTGGGCGCCTTCACTCGCGGCAAAGAAAGACGTGAAGAAAATTTAGAAAAAATATTTGGTATTTTTCCTAGGTTGCGTGAACGCATTTCACAACTTGCTGGCACATTGAGCGGGGGTGAGCAGCAAATGTTGGCCATTGGCCGCGGCTTGATGGCTGAACCTAAGTTGCTCATTCTGGACGAACCTTCATTGGGTTTGTCGCCTTTGTTGGTAGAAGAGATGTTCACCTTGATTGGTCAACTCAAATCAAGTGGCTTGGCCGTTTTGTTGGTTGAGCAAAACGTAGGGC
>Ga0209768_10000128_pt1 | contig 47495 bp, 46 predicted proteins | sample LauGreSBDMM110SD_3_FD_187564 | JGI IMG/M metagenome (GOLD analysis project Ga0209768, IMG submission 187564) | Freshwater lake microbial communities from Lake Michigan, USA - Sp13.BD.MM110.SD (SPAdes) (version 2) | ecosystem: Environmental > Aquatic > Freshwater > Lake | place: Lake Michigan... | reverse complement strand
CCGGCCGTCGCAAATCTAGCGTCGCCCGCGTGTTTCTGAAAAAAGGCACTGGCAAGATCACGGTCAATGGCAAGGACATCCAAGCCTACTTTGGCCGCGAGACTTCGATCATGATCGCTAAGCAACCTCTGTTTTTGACAAACCATGTCGAGTCTTTCGACATCCAAATCAATGTGCATGGTGGCGGCGAATCTGGTCAAGCTGGTGCAGCCCGTCACGGCATTACACGTGCCCTGATTGACTATGACGCTTCTTTGAAGCCTGCATTAAGCCAAGCTGGTTTTGTCACACGTGACGCCCGCGAAGTTGAACGTAAAAAGGTTGGCTTGCACTCTGCTCGTCGCCGCAAGCAGTTCTCTAAGCGTTAATCGTTTACAGCCTGTTTCAAGAAAACCGTTCTGTTTACTCAGAGCGGTTTTTTTTCGTTCGCTTTTTTTCTGGGCGGCGGCGGGGTATGGGGTGACGCTCATCTTCGCTTGACTCAGAACTTCGCTTACACCCCATACCCCGCCACCACCCAGAAAAAAGGGTGGTCGTAAGCGGTGGAGTTAACACCAAAATTGCAGTACTGGAAGAGGTGGTGCTGGTGTTCGGACGCGCGAAGTTCTGAGTAAAGCGAAGATGAGCAAGTCCGAATACCAGCGCCGCCTCTTCCAGTACGGACCGGAGGAAACCCCTTCTACTAAGGCAGTTATTAGCGATTAATTGTTGACCAATCCACTATACTACTCACCTAGTTCCCGGAGAAAACCCATGAGCGCCTTAGCCGAAACAGTTTCTACAGAAATGCCAGAAGCCATTGTCTTCACCGACAGTGCAGCTGCCAAAGTGGCCGACCTCATTGCTGAAGAAGGCAACCCCGATTTGAAACTGCGCGTGTTTGTGCAGGGTGGCGGTTGCTCTGGCTTCCAATACGGTTTTACCTTCGACGAAATCGTGAACGAAGACGACACCACCATGACCAAACATGGCGTGTCATTGCTCATCGATGCCATGAGCTACCAATACCTCCTTGGCGCCGAAATTGATTACAAAGAAGACCTGCAAGGTGCTCAGTTTGTGATCAAGAACCCCAATGCAACCAGCACCTGCGGTTGCGGTTCCTCATTTTCAACCTGATCCGTTCAGATTGACGCAGGGCTATCTTGGGTAGATAGCTCCCAACACACGGGCGCCTCGAGCGCCCGTCACGCTTTCTAGGCTGCCTGTTTCCCTCTTCATGGTTTTGGCTGCTAGCCATGCAAAGGCGGCAGCTTCTACTTGCAAGGGCGGCAGGCCATGCAATTGTGTGGAAGCCACTTGCACACTAGGCGCTTGGGATTGCAGGCGCGTCATGAGATGGCCATTCAGTGCGCCACCACCACACACCCAAAGTTGCTTGGCATCTGCTGCATGACGTTTTAAATCGTTTGCAATGGCCAATGCCGTGAATTCGCAGAGCGTCGCTTGTACATCTACAGCGGCAAATTCATTTCGTAAATGTTGTTGTAACCACTTTGGGTTGAACAAATCGCGCCCCGTGCTTTTTGGGGGCGTTTGATGCAAGAAGGCTTCGGTCAGCAAGCTTTCCAGCAGCGCTGGGATGACGTAGCCTTGAGCAGCCCATAAGCCATTGGCATCAAAGTCTTTGCCCTGGTGCAAAGAAATCCAATGGTCCATGAGTGCGTTACCAGGGCCACAGTCAAAGCCAGTGATGGCGGGGCTTGCCGGCCTTGTGTGGCTTTGACTTGAAGCGCTTTGCAAGATGCTGATATTGGAGATGCCGCCAATGTTTACAACGGCCACGGTGTGTGTGCTGGCGCCAAAAATCTCTGCATGAAAGGCAGGTACCAAGGGGGCGCCTTGTCCGCCTGCAGCTAAGTCACGTGTTCTGAATTCTGCGACCACATCAATGCCAGTGAGTTCTGCCAGAAGGGCTGGGTTGTTGAGCTGCAAGGTATAGCCTACCGCGCTTTGGCCGGTATGGGGGTCTGCGTCAAACTCAAGTGGGCGGTGGCGAACAGTTTGGCCGTGCGCTCCAATGGCTTGAATGTCATTGGCTTGCTTTCCGCTCTCATTAAGCAAAGCGTGAACCACTTTGGCATAGCCTCTTGCTAAGCGATTGCCAGCCAATGCAGCTCGGTGTAATTCGTTGTTGCCAGGTGTATTTAGGCTCAGAAGTTCTGCGCGAAATTCAGCGTCAAATGGCTGGAAGACATGCTGCAAAACTTTCAGTTGGCGCGTGTCTGATAACAAAGAAGGAGACAAGTCATGTTGAATCGAGACGCCACTTGGGGCGCCATCTTGCCATTCGAGCAAAACACCGTCCACGCCATCGAGGGACGTGCCAGACATCAAGCCAATGAAGTATTGCAAGTGATCTTGGGTCACCGTTGCGATCGATGGGGAGGGTGGCGAAAGAGGGGGCGAGGAGGAGGTCAACCTGGCCCCTGCCAAAGGTGAAATTTATTGAACGTTGCCTTGGCGCATCTGCGCCGCAGCCATCAACTGAGAACGGGCGTATTGGGCGCGTTGGTTGAACTGTGGGCGAAGTGCCGCGGCGATGGGCTCGGCTGGACCTTGCTGAGCCAAAGTGAGAGGGTCAACGTGGCGGCCGTTAATGCGGAATTCAAAGTGCAGGTGTGGGCCAGTCGACAGTCCGGTTGAACCCACTGCACCCACTGCTTCACCCTGTTTGATGGTTTGCCCTTTGCGAACATTCATTCGGCTAAGGTGAGCATAGGCGGTGCTTTGATTGGCATTGTGCTGAATGACAACCATGTTGCCATAGGCGCCATGGAAGCTGCTTTCAACAACCACGCCGTCGGCCACGGATATGACAGGCGTGCCAACAGGGGCCGCATAGTCAACGCCCATGTGCGCACGCATTGTTTGAAGAATGGGATGCTCGCGCATGCCAAAACCGCTGGTTCGGCGAGAGTAAGGCATTGGAGAGGCCAAGAAGGCGCGGCGAAGACTGTCGCCACCCATGGTGTAGTAAGCACCTTTTTGTCCGGGCTCTTGGAACCAAACTGCGTCGTAATTCTTCTTGTCGTTGATGATTTCTGCGCTGAGCAAACGGCCAGTGCGCAAAGGCTCACCTTCGGCTTCGAGGGTTTCATAAACCACGGAGAAAACAGCACCTTTGCGCAATGCGCGGTGGAAGTCAATTTGGCCGGAGAACACATCGGCCAATTGTCGAGTGACTGAGTCGGGCAGCCGTGCTTCGTCCGAAGCCGCGTACAAGGAAGATGCGACCGTACCACCCGCCATGCGAACGCTGGCTGTCAGGGGTGCAGTGTCGGTGCGAACACTGAAATTGTTTTGGTCATTGCGGGTGATGACCATGCGCTGGAATTGTTTGTCGTTCTCGTTTTTGAGCCAACGTGTTGTGAGGGTGAGCAGTTGTTGTTGCTCGTTGGTTTCGACGGAAACGTTGCGACCAGAGCGATTGAGCAAGGCTTGTCGAACTTCTGGCGTTTGGCGGATGTAGGTGGCCGCAGCTGAATCGACCAGGCCCAAGCGACGCAACAAACTATCGGCAGTGTCAGTGCCCCGAGTGATGTCGTTGCGATAGAGCTTGAGTGTTTTTTGTTCTAGGGCCGAAACTTGCTGATCTAAATTGGCTATTTCTAGGGTTTCGACCAAAGTGCGGATTGGTAATTTGGAGGCATCGGGGCCCAGATTGGCGACAGCAAATGCGCCGCCGCCGCCGCCCAGCAATACGGCAGCCACAAGGGCTGTCAGGTGTTTTGGATGGCGCGCGACAAAGGCCTGCAGCGTTTTGCTGTGGGCTTTTGCAATCGTCAAAAACTGGGTGATGAAATTCATTCGGTCCGAAAAATAACAACAGGAAGGTCAGCCCTTAAAATAGGGCAAACAATTCCCGCCATTCTAACGCCATAGAAGTTAGGCGAATACTGGAAAACCCTAATGAATTCAACCGTTCCGAACCAATTTCCAGTGACAGATGCTGTCAAAGAGGCTTTGGCTGTAACTTTGAGAGGCTGTGAAGAGCTCATTCCGCAGGATGACTGGGTTAAAAAACTGGCTAAATCTGAAGCAACTGGGGTGCCCTTGCGCATCAAGTTGGGCCTTGACCCTACGGCGCCCGACATCCATGTGGGTCACACCGTGGTGCTGAACAAAATGCGCCAATTGCAAAATTTGGGTCACCAGGTGATCTTTTTGATTGGCGACTTCACCAGCCTCATTGGCGATCCGTCTGGCCGCAACTCTACACGCCCGCCTTTAACGCCTGAACAGATCAAGGCCAATGCCGAAACGTATTACCGTCAGGCCAGCTTGGTTTTAGACCCTACCAAAACCGAAATTCGCTACAACTCCGAATGGAGTTTGCCGCTGGGAGCCATGGGCATGATTCAACTTGCGGCCAAGTACACCGTGGCACGCATGATGGAGCGTAACGATTTTCACGACCGTTTTAAGGCGGGGACACCCATTAGCGTGCACGAGTTTTTGTACCCGCTCATGCAGGGTTATGACTCGGTGGCATTGAAGTCTGATTTGGAATTGGGTGGTACCGATCAAAAATTCAATTTACTTATGGGGCGTCATCTGCAGGCCGAGTACGGCCAAGAACCGCAATGTATTTTGACCATGCCTTTGCTTGAAGGTTTGGATGGTGTGGACAAAATGTCCAAGTCCAAAAACAACTACATCGGCATAAGCGAAGAACCCAACACCATGTTTGCCAAGGTCTTGTCTATCTCTGACGTGCTTATGTGGCGTTGGTACACCTTGCTGTCGTTCAAATCGATGGCCGACATTGAGGCATTGAAGAAGCAAGTGGCAGACGGTTTGAATCCGAAGGAAGCCAAGGTGGCTTTGGCCAAGGAAATTACGTCGCGCTTCCATGGTGCGACCGCCGCCGATGCGGCCGAGCAAGACTTTATCAACCGCAGCAAGGGCGGTGTGCCCGATGAAATTCCAGATGTGAGTTTGAGTGGTGCACCTTTGGGGATTGGTGCTTTGCTGAAGATGGCGGGCTTGGCGCCTTCTACGACTGAAGCGGGGCGTTTGATTGAGGGTGGCGGTGTGCGCATTGACTCTGCCGTTGTAAGCGACAAGGGCTTGAAGTTAGAGGCCGGCACTTATGTGGTTCAAGTGGGCAAGCGCAAATTTGCGCGTGTGCATTTGAGTGCTTGATGCACTTGATTTCATTTGGTGCGTACGCTCTTTGTGCAATGTGCGTTAACCTGAAGCCATGATTTCAAAATTGCCTTCATGGTCGCCGCGCACATTGTTGCGGGCTTCGGTGGTGGTGGCCATCATCACCATCACCCTTAAAACTTGGGCCTGGTGGATCACTGACTCGGTGGGTTTGCTGTCGGACGCCATGGAGTCCTTGGTCAATTTGGCCAGTGCCATCTTTGGTTTGATGATGGTCACGGTGGCCGCGCAACCCGCTGACGAAGAACATCCTTATGGCCATCACAAAGCAGAGTATTTTTCATCAGGCTTTGAAGGCATTTTGATCATCGTGGCCGCGTTGGCCATTATTTGGGCGGCCAGCCATCGCATTTTTGACCCCAAACCCATTGAGCAAGTAGGCTGGGGCTTGGCCTTGTCTGTGGGCAGTTCGGCTTTGAATGGTTTGCTGGCCTGGGTTATGTTTGGTGCAGCCAAAACGCATCGCTCGATTGCGCTTGAAGCCGATGCCAAGCATTTGGTCACTGACGTGTGGACTTCGGCGGGCGTGGTTGTGGGCATTGGTTTGGTCAGTGTCACTGGCTGGTTGTGGCTGGATGCTGTGGTAGCCATTGGTGTTGCGCTGAATATTTTGAAAGAAGGTTTTCATCTGATTTGGCGATCTTCACAAGGCCTCATGGATGAAGCGGTGGAGCCAGAAGTGATTGCGCAAATTCAAGAAATATTGGCAGGTTTTGCGCATCAGCGCGATGACATATCGATCATTCGCTTTGACCATGTCACCACCCGCAAAGCGGGGCAGCGGCGATTCGTGGACATGCACATGCACATGCCGGCCTCTTGGACATTGGGGCGTGCCGCGGCGCTTCGTTCTAGTGTGGAGCAGGCCTTAATGAGCTCGGTACCGGGTTTGCGGGCCTCTATTCAGCTGTTGCCTTCAGATGTAGAAGCCCACTTTGATTCAGAAAGAGATTTGCTGTGATTTAAATGGGGTCAGATCAACATTAATTTCCAATCCGTGGGGGCAGAGGCTAAGGGGGGCTGACGATTTGTGGTACTCCACCATGAGGAAGCCCCCCTTAGCCTCTGCCCCCACGGATTGACCAAATTAATGTTGATCTGACCCCATTTAAATTTCCACGACCCGCATAATCGAAATATGAGTGAACAAAAAAACGATTTTGCGAAGCTGAGTTTGTCGGCGACGATGTTGGGCAATTTAGAGCAGCTGGGCTATTTGCAGATGACGGCCATTCAGGCGGCCAGTTTGCCTGTGACTTTGGCTGGCAAAGATTTGATTGCACAGGCCAGCACGGGCAGTGGCAAGACCGCTGCATTTGGCATTCCCTTGGTTGAAAAAATTCTGCCTGCAGACTTTGCGGTGCAGGCCATGATTTTGTGCCCTACGCGGGAATTGGCCGATCAGGTGAGTCAAGAGATTCGCCGCTTGGCGCGCGCTGTTGGCAATGTGAAGGTGGTGACTTTGTGCGGCGGTGTAGCGTTGCGCGGCCAGGTGCTGAGTTTGGAGCACGGTGCGCATGTGGTGGTTGGTACACCGGGTCGCATCATGGACCATTTGGAGCGTGGCTCTTTGAAACTCAAAGGTCTTAAAACCTTGGTGTTGGACGAAGCCGATCGCATGCTTGACATGGGCTTCTTCGACGACATCGCTACCGTGGCCAGACAGTGCCCAACGAATCGTCAAACGCTGTTGTTCTCTGCCACCTATCCAGAAGGCATTGCCAAGTTGGCCACGCAGTTCATGAAGAATCCGCAAACTGTGAAAGTGGAAACACAACACAGCGCCAACAAGATCAAACAAATATTTGTTCAGGTGAAAGAGTCTGAACGTTTGCATGCGGTGTCGATGGTGCTGAACCATTTCAGACCTGTATCTACGCTAGCGTTTTGCAACACCAAAGTACAGTGCCGCGATTTGGTGGCGGTGTTGCAAGCGCAAGGCTTCAGTGCGTTAGCGCTTTATGGTGAGTTGGAACAACGTGAACGCGATCAAGTGTTGATTCAATTTGCCAACAGAAGCTGCTCAGTGTTGGTGGCTACTGATGTGGCTGCGCGTGGCTTGGATGTGGCGCAATTGGAGGCCGTGATCAATGTGGATGTGACGCCTGATTCCGAAGTGCACATCCACCGCATTGGTCGCACTGGCCGCGCGGATGCAGAAGGCTTGGCCGTGAGTTTGGCCAGCATGGACGAGATGGGCTATGTGGGCAAAATTGAAGTGCTGCAAGGTCGTGAGTCAAGCTGGCAAGAACTTAGCACGTTAACACCTGCTGGCAAAGACATGTTGGTGCCCGCCATGGCTACGCTGCAAATTGTGGGTGGCCGCAAAGAAAAAATTCGCGCAGGCGATGTGTTGGGTGCACTCACGGGCGAAGCGGGTTATACGCGTGAGCAAGTAGGCAAGATCAATGTGAACGAATACTCGACGTATGTGGCAGTTTCGCGAGACATTGCTAGAGAAGCAATGGACAAGTTGTCTTGTGGCAAGGTGAAAGGCAAGTCGGTGAAGGTACGTTTGCTGGAAGATGCTTCTGGCATTGAGAGCGAATAACCCAAGACAACGCCTGTATCAGTAAGGGTTCTTAAACCCCAGCCTGTGCATGATCTCAATTTCATGCGCTTCCATGGCTTCAGCATCGGCCTCACTGGTTTCGTGATCCCACCCTTGCGCATGCAAGGCGCCATGCACCAGTAAATGCGCGTAATGAGCCTGTAAAGTTTTGCCCTGCGCTCGGGCTTCTTGTGCCACCACTGGCGCGCACAAAACCAAATCGGCCATCACCACTGGTGACTGCATGTAATCAAATGTAAGCACATTGGTGGCATGATTTTTTTTGCGAAACTCACGGTTCAAGCGTTGGCCTTCTTCGGCATCCACAATGCGCACAGTGATTTCGCCTCCAACGGCCAAACTGTGACGAATCCATCGCGCAACTTTATGGCGAGGCAACGCGGCACGATGTCTTGCGGCATGCGCAATATCACCAAATTGCAAGGATAAATTGAGAATTGAAAGTGCCATTGTTTTAGGCCGCAGTCTTAAGCATCAATAGACCGACTGCGAACCGTCGTTCTTTGTGCATCATAAGCATCCACAATGCGCGCCACCAAGGGATGTCGCACCACGTCTGCACTGGTAAACCGCGTCATGGCAATGCCTTTGACGCGCCTTAACACCCGCTCTGCATCAATCAAACCACTGAGCTGCCCTTTAGGCAAATCGATTTGACTCACATCGCCCGTGACCACAGCCTTCGCACCGAAGCCAATGCGCGTCAGAAACATTTTCATTTGCTCAGGCGTGGTGTTTTGGGCCTCGTCCAAAATCACAAAAGCATTGTTCAAGGTACGCCCGCGCATGAAGGCCAAAGGGGCTACTTCAATAGCGTTGCGCTCAAAGGCTTTTTGCACTTTGTCGTGACCCATGAGGTCATAAAGCGCGTCATACAAGGGGCGCAAATACGGATCGACCTTTTGCGACAAATCGCCAGGCAAAAATCCTAAGCGCTCACCCGCTTCTACAGCCGGACGGGTTAAAACAATTCGCTGAACGCTGGCGCGCTCCAAAGCATCCACTGCACAAGCTACAGCCAAATAAGTTTTGCCGGTGCCTGCAGGCCCAATGCCAAAGGTAATGTCGTGGGTGGCCATGTGGTCGATGTACAAGGCCTGCATGGGAGTTCGGGCTTTCAGGTCAGCACGGCGCGTTAAAAGGGTGGCGGCATCGGGGTTGTTGGCCACTTCGGGGTCGCCCGTCATCATGAGTTGAAGGGCGTCTTCCTTGATGGGCCGATCGGCCATTTCATAGAGCGCCTGAAGTAATTCCAGCGCTTGGTTGGCCCGTGCCTTGTGACCATCAATTTTGAACTGTTCGTGCCGATGGGCAATTTTGACCTGCAGGCCTGCCTCAATGGTGCGCAAATGGGCATCCATGGGGCCGCAAAGATGGGTCATGCGGGTATTGTTGTGCGGCGTGAAGTTGTGTCTGACAATCAAGCTGATAATCCTCAGTGGAAAATAGACAAAAGCTCAAATGGGGCATTGTCCATACCCATAATGATAGGCACTTATCTGATGAAGAAGAACGGTACGCCATGATTGGTCAGTTAACAGGCACTTTGATCGACAAAAACCCACCCGAGGTGGTGGTGGATTGCCATGGCGTGGGCTATGAGGTGAGCGTGCCCATGAGCACGTTTTACAACCTGCCTGCCTTGGGCGAGAAGGTGAAGTTGCTCACGCATTTTGTGGTGCGTGAAGATGCGCAGCTGCTGTATGGCTTTGCCACCACCGAAGAGCGTGCAGCTTTTAGGCAGCTGATTAAAATTTCGGGTGTGGGCCCGCGCACGGCTTTAAGCGTGCTGTCGGGCATGGGTGTGGCCGATTTGGCGCTGGCCATTACGCAGCAAGAAGCGGGACGATTGGTCAAAGTCCCGGGCATTGGCAAAAAAACCGCCGAGCGTTTGCTGCTGGAGTTAAAGGGAAAGATGGGCGCCGACATGGGACAGCCAACCGGTACATCTCAAGATCATGCCAACGACATTTTGCAAGCCCTGATTGCTCTGGGATACTCCGACAAAGAAGCCGCGCTGGCGCTTAAATCTTTACCACCAGACATTGGCGTGAGCGATGGCATCAAAATGGCACTCAAGGCCTTGGCCAAATAAAATAATCAATACATGAGCATTCAAACCGACGACTTTGGCGCCCCACCACCCGTGCGCATGGTGGACGCAAAACCCGAGACACCTCAGGAAGAAGCCATCGAGCGCGCGCTGCGCCCCAAATTATTGGACGACTATGTCGGCCAGGCCAAGGTACGCGAGCAGTTAGAAATTTTCATTGGCGCCGCCAAGATGCGCGGCGAGCCCTTGGACCATGTGCTGCTGTTTGGCCCGCCAGGTTTGGGCAAGACCACCTTGAGTCACATCATTGCAGCAGAGCTGGGCGTGAACCTGCGTCAAACCAGTGGCCCCGTGTTGGAAAAACCCAAAGACCTGGCCGCACTGCTCACCAATTTAGAAAAAAACGATGTCTTGTTCATCGATGAAATTCACCGCTTATCGCCGGTGGTGGAAGAGATTTTGTACCCCGCCTTAGAAGACTATCAAATCGACATCATGATAGGTGAAGGTCCTGCCGCGCGCAGTATCAAGCTCGATTTGCAGCCCTTCACTTTGGTGGGCGCCACCACCCGCGCGGGCATGTTGACCAATCCACTGCGCGACCGTTTTGGCATTGTGTCGCGCTTGGAGTTTTACACAGCAGAAGAGTTAGGCCGCATAGTGAAGCGCAGTGCTACATTGCTCAAAGTGCCTATGGATGCAGCCGGTGGCGAGGAAATTGCCAAGCGCTCACGCGGCACACCGCGCATTGCCAATCGCTTGCTTCGAAGGGTGCGCGACTATGCAGATGTCAAAGGCGTGGGTCATATCACGCATGACATTGCCAAACTGGCTTTGGCCATGCTCGATGTTGACCCAGAAGGTTTCGATTTGATGGACCGTAAATTGTTGGAAGCTGTCATTCACCGTTTCGACGGCGGTCCTGTGGGCCTAGACAACATTGCGGCCAGCATTGGTGAGGAGCGTGACACCATTGAAGATGTGATTGAACCGTATTTGATTCAACAAGGTTTCTTGCAGCGCACACCCCGCGGCAGAACGGCCACCTTGGCGGCCTACAGGCACTTGGGTGTGACGCCGCCTAAAAGTTTCACGCCAGATTGAGCTCAGAGCCCGGTCGTCTACTCAGTATTCGTCCCGTGTTGTCTCGTCCAAGTGCGACGTGTCAGCCCATCCCACCAAAGAAACGCTTTCTGGTGTCCATAACAAGCGGTTGATGGCGGTGTTGGTCAAGGCCCAAGTTCTAGGCGCCAACAAATCTTGCCCTGTGGCGATGCGGTACAAAATGTCCATCACACCGCCATGCGCAAAAACCGCAATGTGCTCACCAGGATGCTTTGCGGCCAAAGTGTTCAGGGTATTTCGAATGCGCTGATCTAAAGTAATTAATGACTCACCGCCTTCGGGGGGTTCCCAATGCGGATCTCGCTTTCGCCATCGCATGGCGTCCTCAGGCAAGTCAGCTTCAATTTCCTTGAAAGTTTTGCCTTCAAAGGCGCCAAACCCGCGTTCGCGCAAGCCTTGGTGCGTGACAGGTGTCAGGCCTAAGCGTTTGCCCACGGTAGCCGCCGTTTGATGCGCGCGTTGCAAGTCACTGGTGTAGATGGCGTGCAAACGGTCTTGCGCGGCCAAGGCTTCGGCCAAACGCTCAGCCTGCAATTGACCATGCTGATTCAATGGAATGTCAATGTGGCCTTGAATGCGTGTGTCAACATTCCAAGCAGTCTCGCCATGTCGAATGGCCATGATGCGCGTTGCGTTCATTGGTATCACTTATCTTGCAATGCTGGTGTCAACCCGCCGATTGAGTACAGGTGGATTTGGAAAACCTTGCAATGCAGCCGCAATCATAGCCCGCCAAATGTTTTGATGGTCCGTCCAAGGACCTTCATGCACGGCCTTTGTTTGATACACCACATTGCTGGTTTGAAGGTCTCGAATGATGATGCTCACTTCTTGCGCATAGCCAGAAGGAGGCGGAAAGCCAGCGCGCATGCCTGTGTTCATGCCCATTCCCCAGCCCAAGCCGTGGGGCCTGTAACCCGTTCCAACGCTGAAGTTAAAGCGATTCACCCAAGGACTGCGTACCGGTCGGCCCCAAGGGTCTGCAATGAACTCGGCTGCGCGCACGCCAATCCAAATGGTGTATTGGGCTTGTATGTCGTTGCGCGACCAACCCAATGGCGCCAGGGCCGCTTCAAGTTCAACTTCAGCCCAGCCAGCTTGAAGGTTATTGACATCGGCAGGAAGTCGGTCAAGTCGGAAGTGGGCTTTGGCAGTACCCGCGGTTTGTGAGGCTGTGACGGTGGGCCATTGCGTGTTGGTTTGCACTTGACTCTCAATAACACGCATGCTGCTGCAGCCGCTTAACAGAAGGCTGGAAAGGGTCAGTGAAAACAGCCAGCCCCATCGGATGTGTCGTGCGAAGGGTCCAATGATTTGACGGTTCATGGCGCCTGCTTGTGATTCACATCTGATGCACATCAAAATTGAAAAGACTTAGAGCTGAACCACTTGCACGCCCTGCAAGCTGGCCATCACATTGGGTGCTTCAAAGCTTTCATCGTCAAAGGCTTTGTCGCCGTCTTCACTGGCAAGGCCGGTGATTTTGAGATTTTTAAAATCATGCAAATTGGCGTCCATCAAATGCGAAGGCACCACGTTTTGTAAAGCTGAAAACATGTTTTCGATGCGGCCTGGAAATTTCTTTTGCCATTCGCGAATCATGTTGCCAATTTGCACGCGCTGCAAGTTTTGTTGGCTGCCACACAGGGTGCATGGAATGATGGGGAACTTTCGATGCTCGGCCCAGCGAGAAAGGTCGGCTTCAGCCACGTGGGCCAAAGGGCGAATGACCATGAACTCGCCGTTGTCGCTCAACAGCTTGGGCGGCATGCCTTTGAGTTTGCCGCCAAAGAACATGTTGAGGAAAAAGGTTTGCAGCATGTCATCGCGGTGATGGCCCAGCGCCAATTTGTTGCACTTCAATTGACCGGCCACTTTGTACAAAATACCGCGGCGCAAACGACTGCACAAACTGCACATGGTTTTGCCTTCAGGGATTTTGTCCTTCACGATGGAGTAGGTGTCTTGCGTTTCAATGTGAAACGGGATACCCATGTTTTTTAAATAGGCGGGCAAAATTTCCGCCGGAAAGCCAGGTTGCTTTTGATCCAAGTTGACCGCAATGAGTTCAAAGTCAACAGGTGCGCGAGCTTTCATTTTGAGCAAAATGTCGAGCATGCCGTAACTGTCTTTGCCGCCCGACATGCAGACCATGATGCGGTCGCCTTCTTCAATCAGGTTGAATTCGCTGATGGCCTGACCCACCTGGCGGCACAAGCGTTTTTCTAACTTGTGTGTCTCGCGTTCAATTTTCAGAGCCTTGGCTTTTTGCGCGGCCTGATCTTCGGCTTCATCGGCCACGGCTTCTAGCCAAGCATTGTGTGTGGGTGCATTCATGGTTTCACCATTGTCCTGTTTCCATGCGAATGGCAACTTCGCAATCTTCAAAAATTTCTAACTTGGCAATTTTCACGCGAACACCTTTGACGCCATGCAACTGCATGAGGCGGTGCGAGAGTTTGCCAATCAGGCTTTCGAGCAAATTGACGTGCTCAGAGGTGCATTCATCGATGATGATTTTGCGCACCTTGCGATAGTCAAGCACGTTGCTGATGTCGTCATCGCGGGGCAGCAAAGGCTGTGAGCCGAGGTTGAGTTCAGCATCCACTTGAATGGGCTGTGGTGCTTTTTTCTCGTGCTCCAAAATGCCCAGGCTAGCGTCAAACTGCAAGCCTGTCAGCGTAAGGGTTTGCATGCCTGAAGGGGCCAATGTGTCTGCATGAGTGGAAATAGGGGCAGTCATTTTGGCTCACATCAAAGAAAAATCGCGCTCGAACTTCATCAAGTGCTGCCCGCCATCCACCAACAAGGTGGTGCCGGTCATGGCGCGGTTGTGCACTGCAAACACCACGCTGCTGACCACATCTTCAACGGATGAGGAGCGTCCCAAGGGACTGAGGGTGTGAAGTTTTTGAAACTTATCGTCATCCAACATGTGGCTGGTGAGTGTGAGGCCGGGGGCCACGCCGACCACGCGAACCAGCGGTGCTAGCGCTTGAGCTAACAAGGTGTTGGCCGCTTCCAATGCGGCCTTGGACAAGGTGTAACTTAAAAAGTCGGGGTTGGGATTCCACAGTTTTTGATCCAGCATATTAATCACCACGGCTTCGGCGGCTTGCGCCCCGCGTGATTGGCAGTGTTGGTGCAAAGCCTGGGCTAACACAACGGCAGCGCCTGTGTTGCTGGCCCAGTGCTGCGCCATGTTGGCATAGCTGAAACTTTGCACATCGTCATGTTCAAACAGCGCTGCGCTGTTGATGACGGCATCGACGCGTCCCAATTGGCTCACCACTTGCGGCAACAGTTTGCGGGTGGCTTCTTCGCTGGCCAAATCGGCTTTGAAAATAAAATCTTGAAGTTGAACCTGCGTGCCCTTGTGAACAAGAGATGAATCACCGGCCTCTGCTTTCAAAGCGCCTTGTCTTTGCCATTCAGCAAAAGCCTGTATGCAATCTGCTGCCGTTTGCAGCGCCTCAGCCTCAGAGCTTCGGTAGTGCACCGCAACACGCCACCCAGCACGTGCCAGGCCCAAGGCAATTTCTCGGCCCAAGCGCTTGCCGGCGCCTGTGACCAGAGCCGTGCGGGGAGCAGAAGAAAAAGAAGCCGACATTCGGGGACAATCAAGGGCAATGACAGAAGCTCATAGTTTAACGACCGCCATGCTGGTGCGGGTGCACAAGGCCATTTGGGCGGCCCAAGGCTGGTTGCCGTTTGATCAATTCATGGCCTTGGCCCTGTACGAGCCAGGTTTGGGCTATTACGCCAATCAGCAACCCAAGTTCGGCACCATGCCCCAGTCGGGCAGCGATTTTGTGACGGCACCCGAGTTGTCCACTTTGTTTGGCACGACGCTGGCCCAACAAGTGGCCGAGGCTTTGAAAGCCACAGGCACCGACGAGGTCTGGGAGTTTGGTGCAGGCAGTGGGGCTTTGGCGCACCAATTGCTGAGTGAACTCAAGCGATTGGGTTGCGAGATCAAGCGCTACAACATCATGGATTTGTCCAGCACTTTGAAGGCTCGGCAGCAGTCGCTGTTGGCAGCGTTTGGCGAGCAAGTGACATGGCTGAGCCAGTGGCCCGAAAGCATGCAAGGCGTGGTGGTGGGCAATGAAGTGCTTGATGCCATGCCGGTTAAATTGCTTCACAGAATCAAAGGCCAATGGCATGAGCGGGGTGTGGTGCTGACAACTGATTCAGTCCACTCTGATGGCTTGGCCTGGGAGGACAGGCCGACCGATTTGCGGCCGCCTCTAGAGCCCTTGGGCGAGCATGACTACCTGACTGAAATTCAGCCGCAAGGAAAAGCCTTTGTCGCCAGCTTGGCCGAGCGTATGCTGGCCAGCGAGAAGGGCGGCGCTGCTTTCTTTTTGGACTATGGTTTCCCAGAAGCTGAGTTTTTTCACCCCGAGCGCCACATGGGCACCCTGATGTGCCATCAGGCGCACAAGGCCGATGTCAATCCCTTAGAAGCAGTTGGTTTGAAGGACATCACGGCTCACGTGAACTTCACTGGCATGGCTGTGGCGGGCCAAGATGCAGGGCTTCAGGTCTTGGGTTACACCAGCCAAGCGCGGTTTTTATTGAACCTAGGGCTGGCTGAAAAAATGGCCGAATCTAGCTTGGCCCAGCGTGCGCAGGCCATGAAGCTGATCAATGAGCACGAAATGGGTGAGTTGTTCAAGGTGCTGGGTTTTGCCACCCACAATCATTGGCAGGCGCAGGGTTTTGCTGTGGGTGACCGCAGCCACCGTTTATGACGCGAGGCTCTGACCATGCTTAGATGGGTCATCGTGACCTTTTTGGCTTTGCTGTTGATCAGTTGGGTGCGCCCCTGGCTTGAAAAAATGGGTTTGGGCAAGCTGCCTGGTGACTTTCAATTCAAATTGTTTGGCCGAGAATGGTTCATACCCCTCACCAGTACCTTGTTATTGAGCTTTATTCTGACCCTGATTGCCAAGTTCTTATGAGTAGCAAGGCGAGTTTTAAAACATTTGTGTTACAGTTCGGGCTTGTGACCAAACGCATTGTTAAATGAGCGGTCACATCCAGCGCAGTTCCTGCAAGCTGTCTGAACCCTTTTAAATCCGGTTCAGCATGCCTCAGAAGAGCGGCGCACCCCCAAATACGGGTGGGTTTGATTTCACGCTTCCCCCTTTTTCAGTGCTCAGAAACAAGCCATTTGGATTCAAATGTAAGCGCCATTTGCGCAGGCAAGAATCCAATGTGTTGCTCTGTACACACCAATTTTTTAGCTTATTAGATGATTCATACGATTACTTTTGAAAATACCCCCGTCACCGTGGGAAAATACCGCATTGCCGCTTGCCCGCGTGCATTGCCCTGTGGCCGCTTTGCGGCGCAGGTGTCAGTGGCCAGCGGGCGTGGCAGTGCCAGTACCGACCGGGTGATGTGTTTTACCAATGACTTCGCCACCCGCGATGCTGCAGCCAGTTTTGCACTGGCACAAGGTTTAGATTGGGTGCGTTCAACCACGCAGGCCCACTAAGCCACCGAGAGAACCTGAAAGGAAAAAATGGCGAAAGAAGATTTGATCGAACAGATGGGCGTTGTGAACGAGGTTTTACCTGACACACGTTTTCGTGTCACCTTGGACAACGGGCACCAGTTGATCGCTTACTCTGCAGGCAAGATGCGCAAGAACCACATTCGCATTTTGGCGGGCGACCGTGTCACGCTTGAGTTGTCACCCTACGACCTCACCAAAGGCCGCATCAGCTTCCGTCACTTGGCAGGCCGTCCACCGGCAGCGCCACGCACGCCTCGCACACCTTCACGTTAATTGAAGGGGTGCACACAGAGGTGTGTCTAAGCCTTTAACAAGGCAATGGCAGCCACTCTGGCTTCATGTATTTTTTCGCCAACAGCAGGGCCCGAGAGGCCCTGTTTTTGCGCCTGCTCGGCAATGCTGGCGGTGATCACTGACAAAGCGGCCTTGAGCACTTCTTGTAATTTTGTAGCAGGCTCATAAGTCACATCTTCAAAGCCTTGACGACCCCTGGCATCGCACTCGCAGGCCAACAAAATGTCGGGCAAGCGTTCAGGCTTGCGTATGGCGTCGCACCTTTCCAGCAAGCGCATCAGCGCCGCGGGGTTCAATTCTTGACTGCGGTGAATGTTGCCATGTTCACGTGCCACCACTTCCGACAACTCTTTGTATTCAACGGGAATGCGCAGCCGCTCACACACGCTTTGGAGCAGTTTGACGCTGCGTTGTTCGTGGGCAATGTGCCGGGGCCATTCCTCTTTGGGCGTGGTGCCTTTGCCCAAGTCGTGCATGAGACAAGCTACGCGAACAGGCAACGCGGCATTGAGCTGTGCACTCATGTCTAGCACCATCATGAGGTGAATGCCGGTGTCAATTTCTGGATGGTATTCGGCGCGTTGCGGCACACCCCACAAGCGATGCACTTCTGGCAGCAAGACTTTGAGGGCACCGCATTCTTTGAGCACTTCTAACATGCGCGAAGGCTTGGGAGTCATCAAACCTTTGGCCAATTCTTGCCATACACGCTCGGGCACCAAATGCGCCACTTCGCCGGCCTGCACCATGTCTTGCATGAGCTGCATGGTTTCTGGGGCAATTTGAAAATCGGGAAAGCGCGCAGCAAAGCGTGCCACACGCAAGATGCGAACAGGGTCTTCGCGAAAGGCCGGCGTGACGTGGCGCAGTATTTTCTTGTCGAGATCTTGCAGGCCGTGGTAGGGGTCAATGGCGTGCTGTTGAAAGAGTGCGTAAATCGCGGAATGAGGCGCTTGAAAAAACGCTTTGGCGTATTCTTCGGGCAAGGCCATGGCGTTGATGGTGAGGTCGCGTCGGGCTAAATCTTCTGCCAAAGAAACTTCGGGAGAGGCATGCACCACAAAGCCTTTGTAGCCCGGTGCAGTTTTGCGTTCGGTGCGGGCCAACGCATATTCTTCGCGCGATGTGGGATGCAAAAAAACAGGAAAGTCTTTGCCCACGGTGGCATAGCCCAGCTGGGTCATTTGTTCAGGCGTACCGCCGACCACCACCCAGTCTTTGTCTTTGACGGGTTGGGCTAAAAGGGCATCGCGCAAAGCACCGCCGACGCTGAAGATTTGCAAGCTCATGCTAAAGGCATAGCAAGGTTAGTGAGCATGTACTGAGGCATGTGCTTGAATTGAAATTTAAGGTTTGGTGCGAAATGGCTCTTCAAAATCGATGAAGTCTTTTTCTGCCAATGCGCCATCGATCCAGGCCTTCACGCCAGGCGTGGCACACAAACGATCGATGTAGGCTTGTGTTTCAGGGCTGACGGGCAATGCATAGGTTTTGATGCGCATCACCACCGGCGAAAAATAGGCATCTGGAATGCTGAATTCACCAAACAGCATGGGGCCTTTGTGTTCTTGAAGCAGCGACGTGAATATCTGGTCAATGCGTTTTAAATCATGGCGCAAAGCTTCTTTGTCACGCAGCGCCAATGCGCCAACTTCTGGCAAATAAGCGTCAATGTTCATGGGGCACGCACTCCGTAAGCCTGTGAAGCCACTGTGCATTTCGGCGCAAATGCTGCGTGCCCTTGCACGGTCAGCCACTTTGCTGGGCCAGAGTTTCTGGTCGGGGAACTTTTCTGCCACGTACTCTGCAATCGACAGCGTGTCCCAAACGGCCAAATCACCATCTACCAGCACGGGTACTTTGCCTGCGGGGTTGATGTCTTTCAAAGTTTGCTTGAACTTGGACTTCGCGTCAAAACCATCGAAGCGCACCATCACTTCTTCAAAGGCAATACCTGCTTGCTTGAGCATGACCCAAGGACGCATGGACCAAGAAGAGTAGTTTCTATTGGCAATGAAAAGTTGCATGGTGTGTCCTTGTCTGATGTGTCTAACGACCCGCTTTAGCTCGGTAGTCGTTCAGCGCAGTGCTTGGCCCTTTGGTGCCTAAATAGCCAGGTGCAATGCTGCTCACAGCAGCCGCCTCAATGTTCAAATCTTTCAAGCCAAGTGCATGCCCAGACGCCACGTTGTCCACCTGCATAGAAGCCAGGTTGTCACGGCTCATCAGGGGCTGGCCCGGGGCCATTTCCATCAGAAAGGCTTGAAGCCACGCCAATGCATGCGGGATGCCAAAAACCAAGCGGCCTTTGCCTTGGCGAATGCCGGCCCATTGGCCGGATTTTTGAACCAATTGTTGCAGCGTTAAAACTTCAGGGCCGCAAAGCTCGTAGGTTTTTCCAGCCGTGTCGCTGTTAAAAACACACTGTGCGATGGCATTGGCCACGTCTTCGACCCACACCGCTTGAAAGCGTGTAGGAGCTCCTGCCAAAGGCACGATGGGGGTGATGCTTTGGAGTTGCGCAAACAAGTTTAAAAACTTGTCTTCTTTGCCAAAGATCACACTGGGTTGCAGCAAAGTGAGTTCAAGACCTGCTTGCTTGAGGACATCTTCACCTCGCGCTTTGCTGCGCTGGTATTCGGAGGGCCCCGTTAGGCTGGCGCCCAATGCACTGATGTGAATCAACCTGTGCACACCGCTGTCTTGGCATGCTTGGGCAATGACTTGCGGCAATTGCACATGGGCTTTTTCAAAGGCAGCGGGCGTGCCGTGCAAGATGGCAATCAGGTTGATCACCACATCGTGTTGCTGCATGCACTGCGTTAAGAATGCGGGGTTGTAAACATCGCCTTCAATGATGGTCACGCGTGGTAAATTTTGGATAGCGCTGGCTTGGCTTGTGCGTCGGGTGATGACTGTCATGCTGCCACCCTGACGCGTGAGTTTCTCGCAAACATGGCGACCCACAAAGCCTGTACCACCTAACAAGAGGATGCGTGCTGGTGCGTAGGTCATTTCAAACCTTCAACAGTTCATCAGAGGCTTTAAGATGAATGTGCAATTCAACCTGAAGACCTGCATGGTGTGCAGCACCTAAAAATTTTTGTCGTGCTTCGAAATAACTCTTTGAAAACGCAGAATGAATGCTTGTCATGAAGGGTCCAAATGAATGAAGCCCCGAAGGGCTTCAATAGAAAGATGTCTAAAGTTGACTCAAACAGAAGCTTACTTTGTTTGGGTGGGGTTGGCCAACCACTGCGTGGCCAATTCAACCCAATAAGTGCCGCCCAAGGGGATGAGGTCGTCATTGAAGTCGTAGCTGGGATTGTGCAACATACAAGGACCCTCTCCGTGGCCCATTTCGCGATGTGAACCGTCACCATTGGCAATGAAGCAATAGGCGCCAGGTTTGGCTTGCAACATGAATGAGAAATCTTCGGCGCCCATGGTGGGCTCTTGTACCTTCACATTGTCCTTGCCCACAATGCCTTCCATCACTTTGCGTGCAAAGTCGGCCTCGGTAGCGCTGTTGATGGTGGGGGGATAGTTGCGGTTGAAATGAAATTCCGCCTTGGTATCGAAAGCAGCACAGAGGTTGTCTGTAATTTGCTTCATGCGCGACTCAATGAGATCGAGCACTTCGATGGTGAAGGTGCGCACAGTGCCTTGAATGACGCAGGAATCGGGTACCACATTGGTGGCCTCGCCGGCGTGAACCATGGTGACCGAAATGACACCGGCATCTACAGGTTTTTTGTTGCGAGAAATGATGGTTTGGAAAGCCATGACCAATTGGCAGGCTACTGGCACGGGGTCGATGCCATTGTGCGGCAAAGCGGCATGACTGCCTTTGCCGTGAATGGTAATTTTGAACTCGTTGCTAGACGCCATGACCGGACCAGGGCTGACAGCAAACGTGCCCACTTGGGCGCCCGGCCAGTTGTGCATGCCGAACACGGCTTGCATGGGAAATTTTTCAAACATGCCGTCTTTGATCATTTCACGAGCTCCGCCGCCGCCTTCTTCTGCGGGTTGGAAAATGAGATACACGGTCCCATCAAAGTCACGATGCTTTGAGAAATGTTTGGCAGCGGCTAACAACATGGCGGTGTGTCCGTCGTGGCCGCAGGCGTGCATCTTGCCGGCGTGTTTGCTAGCGTGAGCAAAGGTGTTGAACTCTTGCATGGGCAAGGCATCGATGTCGGCACGAAGGCCAACGCCTCGGCCACATTTGCCGCCATCCCGGCCATGCACGATGCCAATGACACCGGTTGTGCCCATGCCGCGGTGTATGGGAATGCCCCAGTCAGTCAACTGCTTGGCTACCACGTCGGCTGTGCGCTCTTCTTTGAAGCACAGTTCGGGGTGAGCGTGAATGTCTTTGCGAATGGCCGCAATGCTGGCCGCGTCTGTGAGGATAGAGTCAATGATTTTCATAGCGACAGTCTAGCGAGAGTCGAGCCATCGCGCTACAATCCTTTTGCACTTCAGGGACATTTCCATTTAGGGTTATCCCGAAAATCACCGCCCTTAGAAAGAAAGCATGACAAATTCAGTGCTTGAAAAAAATGCCTTGGTGCGTGGTTTGTGCCCCCATGATTGCCCTGACACCTGCGCCTTGCTCACCACCGTAGAGAAAGGACGCGCTGTCAAGGTGCAAGGCAACCCGGATCACAAGCACACACAAGGGGTGCTTTGCACCAAAGTGTCGCGTTACACAGAGCGAACTTACAACCCAGATCGGCTGATGTTTCCACTGAAACGCTCAGGACCAAAGGGGTCAAGGCAGTTTGTGAAGGTAACTTGGGAAGAAGCCATTCAAGACATTGCGGCCAAGCTCAAAGCCATTGCCGCCGACAACCCTGAAGCGATCCTGCCGTACAGCTACGGCGGCACCATGGGCTGGGTGCAAAGTGAGTCGATGGCCTCGCGCTTTTTCCATAAGATGGGCGCCTCCCTGCTTGACCGAACCATCTGCGCTTCAGCCGGGAGCGAGGGCTTGGTTTACACCTTGGGCGGCAAGTTTGGCATGCAAACGGAGTTCTTTTCCGAATCCAAATTGATACTCATTTGGGGTAGCAACTCAATCACCAGCAATATTCACTTTTGGCGCAGGGCTCAGGAAGCCAAACGCAACGGCGCCAAGCTGATTTGCATAGACCCCCGATTGAGCGAAACGGCCGAAAAATGCCATGTGCATTTGGCCATTCAACCAGGCACAGACGCCGCACTGGCTTTGGCTGTGATGCGCGAATTGGTGGTGAACGATTGGCTCGATCACGACTACATCGAAAAGTACACCCTCGGATGGGATGCCCTGCGTGAACGCGCCATGACCTGGACCTTGTCCCGCGCCGCAGAAGTTTGTGGCATTGATGAATCCCTGATTCGAGATTTGGCCAAAGACTGGGGCACCACAAAGAAGGCCGCTATTCGCTTGAACTACGGCATGCAAAGGGTCAAGGGCGGCGCCAATGCCGTCAGGGCTGTGGCTTGTTTGCCAGCGCTCACAGGTGCTTGGCGAGACCGCGCGGGCGGGATGCTGCTCAGCAGTTCAAGCAATTTCAAAGTGAACAAAGTCGATTTGCACCGGCCCGATTTATTGGGCGCACGCCGCCCACGAACCCTGAACATGTCCACCTTGGGCAATGACTTGAATAACCCAGGGGATGCAACTTGGGGCCCTCAAGTGAAGGCATTGTTGGTTTACAACAGCAACCCAGTGGCCATTGCACCCCAGTCAGGCAAAGTGGTTCAAGGCTTTGCGCGAGAAGACTTGTTCACCGTAGTCATGGAACATTTTCAAACAGACACTGCGGACTATGCAGACTATGTGCTGCCTGCCACCACACAACTAGAACACTGGGACGTACAGGGCAGTTATGCCCACACCGATGTGTTGCTCAATCGGCCCGCCATTGAGCCTGTGGGTGAGGCTAAATCGAACAGCGAAATTTTTCGCTTGTTGGCTAAAGCAATGGGCTTTGATGAGCCTTGTTTTAGTGAGGATGATGCGAGTTTGTGTCGCACGGCAGTGGGCTCTGAAGTAGATTTTGAAGCGCTATTGGCAAATGGCTTTGTGTCATTGAAAGTCCCAGATGCGCCTTTTGCCGAAGGACGCTTTGCGACACCTTCAGGACGATGCGAGTTTGTAAGCGATCGCTTGGCCGCGCAAGGCCTAGACCCCTTGCCAAATCACATTCCCAATTACGAAGTGCCTGTGGCCGGCAGCGCTTACCCATTGGCCATGATTTCGCCACCTGCTCGGAATTTCTTGAATTCATCCTTTGTGAATGTAGAAAGTTTGCGCGCTATTGAGAAAGAGCCGTTGCTAGAAATTAGTTTGGTGGATGCTGCGACGCGCGGAATTTCTACGGGCGATACGGTCAAAGTTTTCAACGACCGTGGTGAATACCATTGCAAAGCGGATGTCAGTTCGCGTGCACGACCAGGCGTAGTCAACGGCCTTGGCATCTGGTGGCGAAAAATGGGCTTGAATGGCACGAACGTCAATGAAGTCACCAGCCAACTGTTAACCGACTTAGGCCGTGCCCCTGTGTTTTACGATTGCCAAGTGCAAGTAGCACTGCTAAAGAAAGCTTGAACCGATGGCTGAAATTTTGATTCAACGTTCGCATACATTGGGTCTCGAAAAAGCCCGTGCTGTTGCAGCACAGTGGCAAAAAGAGTCCGAGTCAGATTGGGGCATGGACTGCACTTATGTGGCCAACCAAACTAACGAGCAAGGCGAAATCCAAGACCGCCTGAACTTCGAGCGACCAGGCGCTTCTGGGTATTTAGAAGTCACTGCGTCACAACTCACCATGAAACTCGAACTCGGCTTCTTGATGGCGTCCTTCAAAGACAAAATCGAAGAAAAAATCACCAGCAACTTAGAAAAATTGCTGGCCTGAAATAATTGGGGTCAGAGCAACATTAATTTCCAATCAAAAGGGGCAGAGGCTGACGGGGGCTTCCTCATGGTGGGGTACCACAAATCGTCAGCCCCCATCAACCTCTGCCCCTTTTGATTGGAAATTAATGTTGCTCTGACCCCAATTATTTGAAGTCTTCCGCCTACGCATAAAGTTGGAAGGATAGGGTGTGAGGGGGCTGACGATTTGTGGTACCCCACCATGAGGAAGCCCCCTCACACCCTATCCTTCCAACTTGCCCCTCACGGCAAGTCAGTGTTTTCAGCAGGAGCTTGTGAGTTGCGAGGCCCCACAGTGCCTAAGCGTGCCTTGAGTGATTGAGGTTGGCCGGTGATGATGGCGGCGTAATTGGTCGTGTTGGACAAAACCTTTTTCACATAGTCACGGGTTTCGTTGAAGGGGATGTTTTCTGCCCATATTGCTGCTTCAAGAACCGGACCTTTTCGCCAATTGCGTGAACGGCTTGGACCCGCGTTGTAGGCGGCTGCGGCTAAAGGCAGGGACCCATCGAAATCGTCGAGTACCAATTTCAAATAGCCTGTGCCAATCGCCACATTGATTTCCTGATCAGTAATTTGGTGAGCTTGGAAATTTGTCATTCCAATTTTCTTGGCCGTCCACTTGGCTGTGGCAGGCATGACCTGCATCAAGCCAGCTGCGCCCACCACCGATTTGGCGTCCATGATGAAACGGCTTTCTTGTCGAATCAGGCCGTAAACATAAGCAGGGTCAAGTTGGATCTCTTTGGTTCTGCGCAAGACAGTATCTTTGAGCGGCATGGGAAAACGCTGATCAAAGTCGATGGTCAATTTGGTTCTTTCGCTGGTGTTGATACACCGATCCCAAACTTGTTTGCTGCACGCCAAATCTGCGGCTGCTAACAGTTCACGTTCACTCATGCCACCAGGTGTGTGCAAGTTGGTGCTGTAGTTCCATTCGCGATTGCCTTCAGATCTGAGGCCTAAACTCAAAGCAGTTAAGGCCCGTTGCAATCCTGTATTTTGAGCTGCCACTGATTTTTCTTGCGGTGTCAAAGGTGTGGGTTTGGCTGGCGATGTAATGGCCTGGCCTAGCTCTTCCATTGCAAGTTGTTCGTAGAAGCCCTTGACGCTGGCAATGCTTTGGAGAGCGGCTGTGGCTTCTGTGCGCACCGGGTCGGTGGCGTTAGCGCTTGATGCTACGTTAACAGCCAACTGTCCTCTGGCTTTCCAGTAAATCCAAGTCGAATCTTGTTTGGCGCTGTCCATGGCGTCAACGGCAGTTACCACCGCTTTCCAATCGACACTTCTTAGTGCCGCGCGGGTTTTCCAAATCAGCAGGTCGTCGTTCAAGTCTTGATTGCGGCTGACTTTGTTGAAATAGCCGTGCGCATTGTCTTGCAGTTTTTGCGCCGCTTGTTTGCCAATCACGGCCCATACCCAGTTGTACTCTTCTTTGGTCAGCATCAGGCCCCATTTCTTTTCGAGCAGATGCGCGGCTTTGTCTGGGTCGGTGTTGGCAATGCGAATGAGCGCCAAAACAGACAACTCTTTGCGGTTTTTGGTGATAGCCAAAATGCGTTTGTCTAGATATTTTTGGGGGTCAGCATGAATCAAGATGGCTTGTTTGCCAAGTTCAGTCGATTCAATGTTGAGGGCCAGTTGGGCTGCGCGTGGGCGGTTGTTGTCCATGGCCAGGCGCGCTTTGCGCCATACATCCAGAACATCCAGTTTTTTCAGGTCGTGCAATTTTTCTGCAGTGTAGGTGCAGCCGTCTTCTGTGTCTCTGAAAGCGTACCAAAGGCGTTTGAGTTCTGCTGCAGTTTCTGATTTTGAAAGGAATGCATCGGTTGACAAGGCATAGCAGCGAACTTCCCGGTCGTCATTCATGCGAAAGCGGGGGTACTCTTGTGTGAAGGTGGCCCACTCACGTTGCCTGCCTAACTGCAACAACCAATCGTTGCGCAAGCGGTCTTCGGCATAGGTGCCAGCGTATTGCGTTAAAAATTGTTGAATTTCTGAGTCGCTGGCTTGGTCTAGTCTGGCTCGCAGTTCCCAATACGCAGCCCAGGGCTCTAAAGCGTGGCCTTTGGCCTTGGGCAGTAAGCGTGAAAGCTGAGCCTTGTCGTTCTTTTTAAAGGCTTGATTCATGTCCAAAATGACCTCATCGGCCTTGTTTGGGGCATTAGTTTGGCCCAAGGCAGGGTTCATGAAGGAGAAAATGAGGACGGAGGCCCCAAGCGATGTCAAAATCTGTGTCAATTGCATAGGTCGATTATGGACAAATCAGAAGCCAAAAAACAAATTCGCCAAGACTTGTTGAAAGCGCGCCTCAACATGACGGATCGCCAAGAGCGGGTAGACGCCCTGCAGCGGGTGATGCGCATCTGGTTGTTTGGCCGTCCCGAGTTGGTGATTGGCGCCTATTGGCCCATTAAGGGCGAGTTTGACCCATTGCCTGCGCTGCACCGCTGGAAAGAGGATGGTGAGTTAACGGGCGAGTCGCAATTGCGCCGCATTGGTCTGCCAGTCGTCGATAAGGTTCACAAAACGCTTACCTTTCATGCTTGGTACCCTGGTTGCCCCATGGAGGAGGATGCTTATGGCATTCCCAAACCCAAAGACACCGAAGTGATTGTGCCTACTTTGTTGTTTGTGCCCTGCGTGGGGTACAGCGCGGGAGGTTTTCGCTTGGGTTATGGTGGCGGTTTTTACGATCGCACTTTGGCGGCCCTTGAGCCCAAACCGTTTACCGTTGGTTTGGGTTTCACAGAGGCTTATGTGGATGATTTTGAGCCCGAGCCCCACGATGTGCCGCTCGATGCCATTTTGAATGACAACGGGGTGGTGTGGCCAATTGGCTAAAAAGTTGGGCGGGTTGGTAATTCAGTTCTGAAGTATCCCCAAAAAACAGATAAACAAATATGGCAAGACCTAAATCCGCTACGCACGACATCAAGCGCGATGCCATTTTGGACATTGCGGCGCAGTGCTTTGCCGATCGCAGCTATCCGGCTGCCAGCATGAATGAAATTGCCACATCTTGTGGCACTTCCAAAGCGCGCTTGTACCATTACTACGACAGCAAAGAAGCCATTCTGTTTGACCTCATGGACCGCTACACGCAGCGTTTGTTGTCGCTGATTGCCTTGACGGAAGCTACTGCGCAAAGACGCAATCTGGACGATCGTGCAGCTTTGCATGAACTGATTCGCGCCTTTTTGCAGGAATACGAAAGCTCAGCCACGCGGCATGTGGCTTTGTTGAACGACACCCAGTTTTTGAGTGATGCGCCCGATGAGCATTTGGGTTTGCCTACCATTTCCCCGCGCGAACTTATTTTGAATCGCCAACGTGATGTGGTGGCTGCTGTGACGCGCGCTTTGCGCCGCGCATACCCTGCCCGATTGAACGCTTCCAATCAAACCGCCGTCACCATGATGTTGTTCGGTATGATCAACTGGACCTTCACTTGGCTTCGCCCTGGCGGCCCCATCTCGTATGTGGCCTTTGCAGACGAAGTCATTGCCCTTTTAGAAAAGGGTTTGAATTAATTTAATTGGGGTCAGAGCAACATTAATTTCCAATCAAAGGGGATAAAGGCTAAGGGGGCTTCCTCATACTGGAGTACCAGAAATCGTTCAGCCCCCTTAGCCTTTATCCCCTTTGATTGACTAAATTAATGTTGCTCTGACCCCAATTAAATTAACTGCCAACATAGCTTCATGAGTTTGAAACCGGAGAAAAATATGAACCAACCTACAAAAGCATTTGCATCACAAGCTGACTTGGCAGACAAGGTCATTAAGTTTGAGCAACTCAGCAAGCACTGCTGGGCCTACACCGCTGAGGGCGATCCTAATTCTGGCGTGATCATTGGTGACAAGTTCATCATGGTGAGCGATGCCACAGCCACGCCTGGTATGGCGCGTGATTTGATCAAGCAAATTCGCACCATCAGCAACAAGCCTATCAAGTACGTGTTGCTCACGCACTATCACGCTGTTCGCGTTTTGGGTGCCAGTGCTTATGCTGCTGAAGGCGCCACTGAAGTGATTGCCAGCCAGGGTACTTACGAGTTGATTGTGGAGCGCGGCGCGCAAGACATGAAGAGCGAAATGGAGCGGTTTCCGCGTTTGTTCCGCGGTGCAGAAGAGGTGCCCGGTCTGACATGGCCCACCATGGTCATTGGCGGCGGCGATGCCACCAAGGGTGAGGTGCCAGGAAAATTGGTGATTGACTTAGGCGGTGTGAAAGTTCAAATTTGGAGCCCTGGCTATGGCCACACGCGCGGCGACACCATTGCTTGGGTGGCAGAAGAAAAAGTATTGTTCTCTGGCGACTTGGTGGAATACGAAGCCGGCGTCTACACCGGAGACGCCCAACTTCAAGAATGGCCCGCCACCTTGGAAGCTTTGCGTGCCTTGAAAGCCGAAGCCATCGTACCCGGCCGCGGCGAAGCCATGAAGGGCCAAGCCAATGTGAACAAAGCTTTGGACTACACCAAGCGCTGGGTGGAAACCTTGTTCAATGCAGGCAAGGAAGCTGTCGCTGGCAAGATGGATTTAAAAGCCGCTATGGCCCACACCCGCAAAAGCATGGACCCTGTGTTTGGCCACGTGTTCATCTACGAACACTGCTTGCCCTTCGATGTAACCCGCGCTTACGACGAAGCCTCCGGAATCAAAAACCCCCGCATATGGACCGCAGAGCGCGACATGGAAATGTGGAAAGCCCTTCAGGAGTGAGAAATTTAATTGGGGTCAGAGCAACATTAATTTCCAATCAAAAGGGGCAGAGGCTAATGGGGGCTGACGATTTGTGGTACCCCACCATGAGGAAGTCCCCATTAGCCTCTGCCCCTTTTGATTGGAAATTAATGTTGCTCTGACCCCAATTAAATCTTCATGAGTTCGCGCACATCGGTTTCGTAGTCTTTTAATTTGCGCTGAGCTTTCAGGCGTTGGGCGGGGGACATGGTGTTGTGAAGTTGCGCTAAATTTTGACAGGCTTGTTGCTCAAGCTGAAGTTGTTTTGACAAGTCACCCGCATCTTTAGGCCGCACCGATTGCAAGATCAACGACTGAAGTGTTTTTTCTACTTGCGGTAAAGGCATGGCCGGTTTGGTGATCTCGAAAGACATGGCCTGCAAGGCAATCAATTGTTCTTTTTGACGTTTGAGTCGCAGCTGATAACCCGTCTCTGGGGACCATGTTGATTGTAAAAATTGCTGTTTGAGAACTTGTCTTTGCTCCAAGTTCAAATCGCCATAAAACGAGTTGAAGCGCTCAGCGGCAAGGTCGACTCGCTTTTTGATGCGGGAATCTGGCGTGCCTTGAAGCCATTGCTTTTTCCAATCTTCATTGCGCGAGGCCCACTCTTTTTCCAAATGCTTGAGCTGCTTGGCGCTCAATTGAGACACCACGGGCGCAGCCAAGCGGCTGCTTTCCTGAATGAAGGATTCAATGCGAACTTGAGCACTTTCCCAAATCTTGCAGGCCTGCTCTGGGGTGATATTTTGTGGGGCCAATGTTTGGGCTTGTACCAGTAACTCGGCAATGGCGGGCAGCTCTTCTTTGCGGTGCCAAGTCTGAAGCTTTTGAAGGGCCACTTTGGCTTGGGGGCCTTGGGTATCGCTGAAGTCAATGTAGCTGTCTAACCACCAAGACGCGATATCGGGCAGATTGTTGTAGCCGAGCCTGACGGCGCTACAGCCCGCCAAAATGACGCTCATTGACACAGCCACCAAAGAAGCCGTGATAATTCGGAACCAAAAGGATAATTTCGCCATGTCGGACAACTCAGTTAATCAAGCCCTATTTTCGCTCGAACAGCCGCTGGACGTGGTTGTCATGGCGGCAGGTAAGGGTACTCGAATGAAAAGTCGAATTCCCAAGGTGTTACAGCGTTTGGCCGGTAAACCCTTGTTGGGGCATGTACTGGACACAGCCGCTCACTTAAAAGCCCGATCTGCCGTCGTCATTACAGGCCACGGCGCAGACGAAGTAGAAGCTGCCGTTTCTTTGGGATCAGGCAAATTGGCCGTCAAATTTGTTAGACAAGAACCTCAGTTGGGTACAGGGCATGCGGTGCAACAAGCGGTGCCAGTGCTGGCAGATGATGGCTTGGTGGTGGTGCTGTCGGGCGATGTGCCCCTGACGCACGCCGACACCCTCAAAGCCTTGATGGCCTGTGTGCGTCCGGCAGGAACGACAGCTGATCGCCTGGCCTTGCTCACCCTCGACATGACCAACCCAACAGGCTACGGCCGCATTGTGCGTTCAGCAAAAGGCGACAGTGTGCTGGCCATCGTGGAGCAAAAAGACGCCAGCCAAGAGCAACTGAAAATTCAAGAGGTTTACAGCGGCATCATGGCCGTGCCCGCCAAACAACTTAAAAATTGGTTGGCCAAACTCGACAACCAAAATGCACAGGGTGAGTACTACCTTACCGATGTGGTGAAGTGGGCGGTGGCCGATGGCGTGACAGTAGTGGCGCATCGCATTCAAGACGAACTGCAAGTGACAGGCGTTAACAGCCCCCAACAACTGGCCCAATTGGAGCGCGCTTACCAGTTGCAAAAAGCAAACGACTTGATGTTGCACGGCGTGCGCTTGGCTGATCCTGCGCGCTTTGATGTGCGCGGTGAATTGCACTGTAAAGCCGATGTTGAAATCGATGTGAACTGCGTGTTTGAAGGCCAAGTGCATTTAGGCGAAGGCGTGCGCATCGGCCCCAACTGCGTCATTGCCAACGCGCGCATCGCTTCAGGTGCTGTGATCAATGCCTTCACCCACATCGATGGTGAAAAGTTAGGCGTGACAGTCGGGGAGAGCGCCTTGGTTGGGCCGTTTGCAAGACTGCGGCCGGGTGCCGAATTAGGACCCGAAGTGCACATTGGTAATTTTGTCGAAGTGAAAAATTCCACCTTGGCGAAAGGCGCCAAAGCCAATCACTTGGCCTATTTGGGCGATGCCACCGTGGGTGAGCGCGTGAACTATGGTGCGGGTAGCATCACGGCCAATTACGACGGTGCCAACAAGCACCGCACCATCATTGAAAACGATGTGCATGTGGGCAGCAACTGTGTGTTGATTGCACCAGTCACAATTGGTGCAGGCGGCACAGTAGGCGGAGGGTCCACCATATCCAAAAGCACTGAGCCCGGTGCTTTAAGTGTGACGCGTGGCAAACAAGTGAGCATTGCCAATTGGAAGCGGCCGCAGAAAACGCCTAAGCCGAAGTGAAGTCTTTGGCGAATGCCGATGCATCCATGAGCAGGCCCGAAGCAGGCCGGATACTTAAGTGGTTGGTAGCGTTATTTGAGTGCCAAATTTGGCGCGCTTCATGCTGAAAAAAGCTTTGACGTTGCGCACATTGGCATCTTGCGTCAGAAGTCTTTGAGTGAAGGCCAAGTAGGCGGGCATGTCGGCAACTTGTACCACCAGCATGAAATCGGGGCCAGGCGATACGCGCCAACATTGCTGAACTGCGGCCTCTTGAACGGCGCGTGTTTCAAAGGCCTGCAGCAACTCTTCGCCTTGTTTGTCCAGGCTGACTTCGATCAATGCTGTGACGCTGTGTCCTATGAGTTGACCCAGTTTGTCCGACGACAAAATGGCCACTTGCTTCTCAATCCAGCCTTCTTGCAGCAAACGCTTGGTGCGGCGCAAGCAGGTGGCGGCAGAAATTCGCAATGTGTCGGCCAATGCAATGTTGCTGATGCTGGCATCGGCTTGCAAAGCGGCAAGTAATTGCAAATCTGTAGCGTCTAAAGTGCTAGAAAGCTTGCTCAATTCATAGCTCATGATGGAAATTATTATTTCATTAAATTAAATATTTTGAAATAATAATCTATTTAGGAAAATAAATGAAATTTAATTTCAATTTATTGGATAAAAATGGTCATTAATTTTTAATCAAGAGGCATAAGATGCCCGCACATTGAATTTAAAGGGTTGACCCATGTGCGGCATTGTTGGTGCAGTTTCAGACAGAAACATCGTTCCCATCTTGGTTCAGGGCTTGCAGCGACTTGAATACCGAGGCTACGACTCGTGCGGCGTGGCCATCCATGAGGCCAGCCTTAAACGCGGCGTGGGCGGCTTGAAGCGCGCGCGCAGTACATCGCGCGTGTCCGAATTGATGTCGCAAATTGAAACCGATCATTTGGAAAGCGGCACTGGCATTGCACACACCCGTTGGGCCACACACGGTGCGCCTGCGGTGCACAACGCACACCCGCATTTCAGTTCAGGCCCTGGCACTTTGGCAGATCTCAAAGACAAGCCCGGCCGAGTGGCCTTGGTGCACAACGGCATCATTGAAAACCACGACGAGTTGCGTGCGCAATTGCAGGCCAAGGGCTACGTTTTTACAAGCCAAACAGACACCGAGGTTATTTCGCATTGGGTTGACAGTGTTTACGACGGCGATTTGTTTGATGCTGTCAAAAACACCGTGAACGAACTCAAAGGTGCGTACGCCATTGCTGTGTTTCACAAAGACGAACCGCAACGCGTGGTGGGTGCGCGTTCGGGCTCGCCTTTGATCTTAGGCGTCGGTACTTCACACCACGAAAACTTTTTAGCCAGCGATGCCATGGCCTTGGCAGGCGTGACGGATCAAATCGTGTACCTTGAAGAAGGTGACTTGGTTGACATTCAATTGGGCAAGTATTGGATTGAAGACCGCGAACACAATCGCGTAGAGCGTCCCGTGAAAACGGTGCATGCACACAGCGGTGCGGCAGAACTTGGCCCTTACCGCCACTACATGCAGAAAGAAATTTTTGAGCAACCGCGTGCCATTGCCGACACCTTGGAAGGCTTAGAGCATATCGTCCCCGAGTTGTTTGATGGTTTGAATGGCGGCGCCAATTCAGCAAGTGCATTCAAAGTTTTCAAAGAAATCGACAAGGTTTTGATCTTGGCATGTGGCACCAGTTATTACAGCGGTTGTGTGGCCAAGTATTGGTTGGAGTCGGTGGCCAAAATTCCGTGTCAAGTGGAAATTGCCAGTGAATACCGTTACCGAGATTCAGTGCCTGACCCACAAACTTTGGTGGTCACCATCACACAGTCGGGAGAAACGGCAGACACATTGGCAGCCCTAAGGCACGCACAAAGCCTTGGCATGCAGCACACGCTGACCATCTGTAACGTGGCCACTTCTGCCATGGTGCGCGAATGTAAATTGGCTTATGTGACTCGTGCTGGCGCTGAAATTGGTGTGGCTTCTACAAAGGCTTTTACCACCCAATTGGCAGGTTTGTTTTTACTGACCTTGGCATTGGCGCAGAGCAAAGGACGTTTAAGCGAAGCAGACGAGGCCATGCATTTAAAAGCCATGCGACATTTGCCTGCGGCTTTGCAGGCGGTGCTGGCTTTGGAGCCGCAAATCATCAGTTGGTCGCAAGAGTTTGCGTCCAAAGAAAACGCGTTGTTCTTAGGGCGTGGCACGCACTATCCAATTGCTTTGGAGGGTGCTTTGAAGTTGAAGGAGATTACCTACATTCACGCCGAAGCGTATGCGGCCGGTGAACTCAAGCATGGGCCATTGGCTTTGGTAACCAGTGAGATGCCCGTTGTCACAGTTGCGCCTAACGATGCATTACTAGAAAAGCTCAAGAGCAATATGCAGGAAGTTCGTGCGAGGGGTGGGGTGTTGTATGTTTTGGCCGATGGCGATACCAAGATTGAAAGCAGCGAAGGTGTGAATGTGATTCGGATGCCAGAGAACTATGGTGTGTTGTCGCCTATTCTTCATGTGGTGCCTTTGCAATTGTTGGCCTATCACACTGCCTGTGCTAGAGGAACTGACGTCGACAAACCAAGAAACTTAGCTAAAAGTGTGACTGTTGAGTGATTTTGGTAGGGGGAGATTTTTCTTCGTATGGACGTTCGTGAGATGGCTTGCGGGGGCTTCCTCATGGTGGGGTACCACAAATCGTCAGCCCCCTCAAGCCATCTCACCAACGTTTTGGTGTTAAGAATATTTTGCGCCGAATAGGCCAGCGCCAGAAATCTTACGAACACAAAGCTTGAGCTGGTTGGCATAGGCGGCTGACGATTTGTGGTACTCCACCATGAGGAAGCCGCCTATGCCAACCAGCTCAAGCCTCCCTCCAAGAAGCAATGCCCCAACCCCATGCGAAAATCCTGATAAATTTGAAACTGGCAAACATCAATGAAATCCACCCACATCGGACTCATCGGCCTAGGCGTCATGGGCGAAAACTTAGCACTTAACTTAGAGCGCAACGGTTTCAGCGTCACTGGCTTCGACTTAGATGCCAACAAACGCGCCAGCTTTGCCAAACGCACAGAAGGCTTGAAGGCCTGCGCTGCCAATTCATTAGCGGAGTTGGTAGCCAATTTGCAATTACCCCGACGTGTCTGGCTGATGGTGCCTGCTGGAGCCCCCGTTGATGCCGTATTGAATGAATTGCGAACTTTGTTATCAGCCGGAGACGTGGTGATAGACGGCGGCAACACGCTTTATCGCGATACCCAACGACGCATCGACTCACTCGAAGGCACTGGCATCTTGTACGTCGGCGCGGGCGTGAGTGGTGGCGAAGAAGGGGCTTTGCACGGCCCTTCTTTGATGCCTGGCGGTTCGCCGCAAGCGTGGCCCTTGGTGCGTCCATTCTTGCAAGCCATCGCCGCCAAAGCCGACGATGGGCAAGCCTGTTGCGAATGGATGGGGCCAGGCGGTGCCGGGCACTTTGTGAAGATGGTGCACAACGGCATTGAATATGCCGACATGCAAATGATTTGTGAAGCCTATGCCCTCTTGAAGAGTTTGGGTATGCCCGCCATGCAAATGAGTGCGGTCTTTCGCGAATGGGGTCAAGGCGAACTTAGCAGTTATTTGATTGACATTACCGCCGACATCCTGGCGCACACGGACCCTGAGACAGGCGAGGCCTTGGTTGAAATGATTTTGGACACGGCCGAGCAAAAGGGCACTGGCAAATGGACCAGCCAGATTGCCTTGGATTTGGGCGTCAGTGCACCCACCATTGCCGATGCCGTGTTTGCGCGCACCATGAGTGCCCTGCAGCCTGAAAGGGTGGTGGCTTCTAAATTACTCAATGGCCCCAAGCCCCAGGCTGCTCAAAACTTAGAAGTCGTGTTGCCTAAAATTCAGAAAGCTTTATTGGCCGCCAAAATTTGTGCCTATGCCCAAGGTTTTGCCTTGATCAAAGCCGGTGACAAAGAACACGATTGGCAATTGCCCATGGACAAAGTGGCGTCAGTATGGCGTGCAGGCTGCATCATTCGCGCGCATTTACTAGAAGACATTTGCCGCGCTTTTGCCACCCAACACGAGCTCACCAACTTGCTCATCGATGAGCACTTTGTACGCCTGATGGCTGCGTGCCAACAAGACCTGCGCGAGATGGTGGCCATGGCTGCTTTAAGCGGCGTGGCCGTGCCTGCTTTTATGAGTGCTTTGAGTTATTACGATGCCTACAGAACTGAACGCTTGCCAGCCAACTTACTTCAAGCGCAGCGTGATTACTTTGGCGCACACACTTACCAGCGGTTGGATAAGCCTGGCAAGTTTCACACACAGTGGCCCAAGGGTTTGGCCAAATGAACTTCAATCTAGAACTTGTAGCCGCCATGGCCATGTTTGCTTTTGTGACCTCTGTCACACCTGGCCCCAACAACATGATGTTGTTGGTATCCGGTGTGAACTTTGGTGTAAAACGCACCCTGCCGCATTGGTTGGGTGTTTCGCTGGGCCACTTTGTCATGCTGCTCTTGGTGGGCGCTGGTTTAGAAAGTTTGCTAAAGGCGTACCCCTTTATTTACCAAGTGATGAAGGTGGTCGGCTTCGCTTATCTGGTTTATTTGGCATGGGGTGTGGCGCGCAGTGGCGCACCTGAACGCAATGGCGAAGAAGCCTCACAGCCCATTAGTTTTTTGGGCGCAGCAGCATTTCAGTGGGTGAACCCCAAGGCATGGATCATGGCCATTGGCTATTTCAGCAACTACATGCCCACCGATGCATCACTCACATTTGTGGTGCTGACTTGCATGATGTTCAGTGCCATCAATTTCCCAAGTGTGGGTTTGTGGGTTTGGCTAGGAGCCAAAATTGAACATTATTTACAACGCGATACCTTGCGTAGAGTGTTTAATTGGACAATGGCATTGCTGCTGGTAGTCTCAATGATTCCTGTATTGTTTGTTTGATTTTATTGATTAAATTTAAAGCGAGTGATTGAAATGAAAAAAATCATCAGCCTTTTGGCGATAGCTTTGTTGAGCGTATCTGTCCAAGCTGGCCGTCCCTTAAGTGTGGACGACGCCAACGTGAATGACAAAGGTGTGGCACACGTTGAAACATTTTGGTCGCGTGCAGCCGATGGTTCGCGCTCTTTAACCATTGCACCTACATATTCTCCATTGCCAGGATTAGATTTGATCGTGGCAGATTCGCGTACTCTTTCAGGCGGCGCACACAGTCAAACCCTTCAAGCCAAGATGCAGGTCACTTCACCGAAAGACAAGAGCTGTCACTTTGCTTGGGTGGTGGGTGCAACCCAGTGGCAAAAGGGCGATGGCCAAAAATCTTTTGTAGGCGTCAACTCAAGCTGTGACATGGGTGTTGGCGCACTGCACGCCAGTGTGGTCAGCAGCCGCGATGCATTAGGTAGTGACACACCCAGCTTGGGCGTGGCGTGGGAGCAGTCTTTCGGCGCATGGACAGGGCATATTGAGTCGGTCGCTCAGCGCGCTGCCAAACCCATGGTGGGCATCGGTGCACGCACCGATGTCATGCCTGGTTTTCAGGTAGATGGCACTTTGGGTCGGGTGGGCGGCAAGGCCATGTTCAGCCTTGGCACCAAAATCACTTTTTAAACAGATTGGCGAATTGGCGAGTTGCTCAGCGATTTCGCCAAGGCCTCGGCCACTTTGATGCCATCCACACCCGCCGACAAAATGCCGCCGGCATAACTGGCACCTTCGCCTGCAGGATAGAGTCCTTGTGTGTTCAAACTTTGGAAGTTGTCTCCGCGGGTCATTTTGAGAGGTGACGATGTGCGTGTTTCTACACCCGTGAGCACCGCATCTTTCATGTCGTAGCCCTTGATCTTCCGGCCAAAAACAGGCAGTGCTTCGCGCATGGCGTCAATGACGTAGCTCGGTAAAACTTGCGCCAAGTCACCCAAGCTTACACCCGGTTTATAGGACGGCACCACGTCGCCAAATTCTTTGGAAGCACGGGCAGCTAAAAAATCGCCTGCCAATTGACCAGGTGCGGTGTAGTTTTCACCGCCCGCTACAAAGGCTTTAGATTCCAACTGACGTTGCAACACAATGCCTGACAAAGGGTGATACGCCTTGGGCGTTTGCTCTGCCATGGCTCGTGCTTGTGAGGCCCATTTCAAACCATTTTGCTCACCAAAAGCAGCTTGCCATGTGGCATTGTCTAGAGGGTAATCGGAAGGCTCAATGGCCACCACCATGCCAGCATTGGCATTGCGTTCGTTTCGAGAGTATTGGCTCATGCCGTTGGTGACCACTCGGCCTGCTTCGCTGGTGGCCGCCACCACGGTGCCACCGGGGCACATGCAAAAGCTGTAGACCGCGCGGCCGTTTTGCGCGTGGTGAACCAATTTGTAATCGGCTGCACCCAGCAAGGGGTGGCCTGCATGGCGGCCCCAACGTGCCGCATCAATCACGCTTTGGGGATGCTCAATGCGCACACCGATCGAGAAGGCTTTGGCTTCCATGTAAACACCGCGCTCATACAGCAAGGTGAAGGTGTCTCTGGCGCTGTGCCCCAAAGCAAGTACCACATGTTGCGTGGCCAGGTGCGTTCGTGCACCTGTATGGCGATCCTCTATGTGCAGGCCAGTGACGTGTCTGCCAGAAGGCGTGCTTTCAATGTCGATGTCCACCACCCGTTGTTCAAAACGTACTTCACCGCCCAGTGAAATGATTTGCTCGCGCAAGTTTTCCACCACCTTCACCAATTTGAAAGTGCCAATGTGAGGATGCGCAGCAAACAAAATATCGCTGGGAGCGCCGGCTTGAACAAATTCGTTCATGACCTTGCGGCCTAAATGACGTGGGTCTTTGATTTGGCTGTAGAGCTTGCCGTCTGAGAAAGTTCCTGCGCCGCCTTCGCCAAATTGCACATTGCTTTCGGGCTTGAGAGTTTGCTTGCGCCACAAACCCCATGTGTCTTTGGTGCGCTGTCGCACAGGGCTGCCGCGTTCAATGACGATGGGCTTGAAGCCCATTTGCGCCAAGCTAAGGGCTGCAAAAATACCGCACGGGCCAAAGCCCACTACGACCGGCCTCTCGCCCTCGTACTGGCCAAAATAAGCGCGTGCATGGCATGGCGCCTGCCACGTCATGTTGGGTGTGACTTGAATGTGAGGATGCTTTGGAAACTGAGCCAGCAGCGGCGCTTCAGCCGCTGCGTCCATCAAAGTCAGATCCACGATGAACACCGCCAACAAATCGACTTTGCGTGCATCGAAGCTTCGCTTGAAAACATGCAGTTGGTCGATGTCTTCCGAACCAATGCCCAGGGCTTGTGCAGCCAGTTGTCTCAATGCGGCTTCAGGGTGTGGCGCTGGAATGCGATCTTCGTCGGTTTCAGACGGTGCATCCGATGCGCGGCGAACCTCAACCGGCAAAGCGGTCAAGGGCAGTTTCAGTTCTGAAATTCGAATCATTTCAATCGATGGTTGGGCTTGTAGTTATCAAGCAGACACGAACATTATCTCTCGGACTGTGAAGCATTTGCAGTCCACAGTGGATAATGCTGTGGTGAAGCCTGCCAGACCGCCGCTGGTGCTAGCAGAAATGCCATTGCTTAGGCAATGGGCCGAAAGGCCGCACTGGAGGAACGTCCGGACTGCACAGGACAGCGTAGGAGGTAACACCTCTCCACCGAAAGGCCGCAAGGCACCAAGGTGAGGATTAGAGCAACAGAGACGAGCCGATTAAGTTCGGGTGAAACGGGCAATCTCTACGCGCAGCAATACCAAATAGGCACACGTTGATCTGGTTCCGGAGAGTGTGCGGGTAGGTAGCATCGAGCCGAGTGGGCAACCCTCGGCCCAGAGTAATGGCGGTCACATTGAGGGTAACCTCAATGCACAGAATCCGGCTTATAGGCAGGCTTCACACTTTTTCTTCATGTCTTTGCAGCAAGCCATGAAAAAACGCGCCCGAGAGCGCGTTTTGACTGTCAGATGTAACGCTGCTTTGCGTCTTGACTTTTAGCGTGTAGGCACCAAACTGGCGGCCAACGCAAACACAGAGTTGGGCACGTTCATTTTGACGGGCTGGTTTTTGGGCTTGGCAAACACGCCGCGCTTGACCACAGAGGGAGCTGGCTCAACTGTCACCCCTTTGGCGCGCTGCTCAGACACCAACTGACGCAAGCTGATGGATTGCAGATGTGCCAACATTTTTTCATTCAAGCTGGCCCACAACTCACTGCTCATCCATGTACTGCCGTCAGTGTTGGCGGCATCTTCTGATTCGGCAGAAAAGTCAACGGCGCTCACAATGTCGGCCATGGTAATTTTTTCGGCATTGCGAGCCAAGGAATAACCACCACCAGGACCGCGTGTGCTTTCCACCAATTGGTGCTGGCGCAGTTTGCTGAACAATTGCTCCAAATAGGAGAGTGAAATTTGGTGACGCTCGCTGATGGCCGAGAGCGAAACAGGGCCTCGATCTTCTCGCAACGCTACATCGATCATGGCCGTGACGGCAAAACGACTTTTGGTGCTCAAACGCATGGTGTTTTCCTTTCAGCGCAAGCGGAGAATTTGAGACATTTTCTCAAACTTAGAAGCACAATTGAGGATGACCCGATGAATTTCAAGGTCTTCATTGTCAATAATGTGGCAAAAATGCCCCAAAAGTCATCATTTTTTCAAAATCTTTCATATGGCATTAGGGCGCGCCATTGGCCAGGCGCCAAAGGGGCCATTAAAACTCGGCCCATTCGCACCCTTTTCAGCCCAATCAAGCGCAGTCCTGTATTTTCGATGACGCCCGCGGCATACCCCGGTTGGTACCCTTTGAAAGCCATGCGCAAACCCGTTTTATTTGGATTTTCGCTGCTGATGCTGGTTTTAAGGCCCATGGGGCACATGTCGCGCAGTTGGTCTGGGCTGATCGAGCCTTGTACTTCAGCCAGCATTTCATGTTCTAAAGGCGTGCGTTCGTCTTGAAGTTTGCGAAGCGTGCTGGGGTCTTCAGACAAAATGACCAAACCCGTGGCTGCATCTTCCAAAGCGGCGGCGCATTGCAAGATTTTTTGAAGGCGCGGTGTGAGACTGATGCCAGAGCGGTCTTGGTTGGAGCGCATCTCGGGCGATAAGTTTTTCCAGATGTTGGTGTGGCTGGTGGGCAAGCAACTTTGCCCGGCCGCCTTGTGCAAGATGACAGTGAGCAGAGGCACTTTGCCACGCTGAGCCGTGCTGTGGATTTCGATCTTTTCTTGGCTGATACGGTGTGCGGGTTCGTCCACCACCACCTCATCGACTTTGACCCAGCCGCCCACAATAACTTGCTCGGCTTCACTGCGTGAGCATTTTAAAATATCTGCCACACGCTTGGACAAACGAATGCCCTCAGTTTCCTTGCTTGTGTGTGGGAGTGTCATGGCATGTCAGTTGTTGCCAGGCGGCATCGACTGAATGCGATCCACGTGGGCTTGCAGGGAGCGCGCAGCCACCGGCCACAAACGTTCGGGCACGTCGTCATAAGCATGTGCTACCCATTCTTCTAAAGTGCCATTCGGCAAGGCGCGCATGGCTGCGATCACTTTGGCTTCCCGCTTTAAACGATGCGCTTTGAGTTGAGCAATGGCTTGTGCAGCAAATCCCAATACATAACCGTGCGCGGGCATGATGAATTCAAGCTGGTGCGCTTGGCATTCATGGGCTAACAAGTCCAATGAATCGAGGTAATCGTTCATGCAGCCGTCGGGCGGATTGACCACCGTGGTGCTGCCGTTCAAAACATGATCGCCTGAGAACAACAAGCCGTCTTCCAACAAGGCCAAGCACAAATGGTTGGCGGCATGTCCTGGGGTGTGCAGAACTTTCAAGCTGTGCTCACCCACTTTCAAAATTTCGCCGTGCTCAAGCTCGCGATCGGGTTTGAATTGGCTTTGCGCGTTGGCCGTGCTGGCTGAGGACAAGCCCAAAATGAGGGGCGCGCCTATCGCTTGACCCTTGCAAAGTGCCTGTAAAGGTTTGGCGCCGGGCGAGTGATCGGGATGTGAGTGGGTGCACACAATCATGCGAATTTGACCGCCCGTGGCGCGCCAAATTCTCTGTAGGTGATCTGGGTCGGCAGGACCCGGATCGATCACGATGTAACCCCCGTTGGGGTCGCCCACCCAATAAGTGTTGGTGCCAGGGCCCGTCATCACGCCAGGATTGGGCGCGGTCAGCCGTTGCACATTTTGAAGGAGCGCCACCGGATGGACGCACTGCCAATCAAGGTGGTGCACGATTTGGCCGTCTGGGCTGGTGAGCGCCAATTCGCCAAAGGGCGACTCGTGTTCCATGTAACGCTCTTCTTTGCCGGCCAACCAACCTGCGCGAGGACAGCTGGTCCAGAGCGGTTCGTCGTTGACGGCGCAGGCATCGAGAACCGCTTGCACATTGGCAAAAGGAGTGAGGCGTTGCAATGTGCGAATGGTAGGGAAGATGATGAAGAAGTCACCTGCTTCGTTGCGCTTTAGCGCGTCGGCTGGGCGCACCCACACCGGCTCGAATTGCTCGGCCTCATCGGCCACGGGTGTTTGACCCTCGGGCATGCGGGCCACCAAGAAGGGGACATCAAAGCGCTTGGGCAAATCGCGGTCGGTGATCCAGTGAGCTAGCACATAGACCTGTTCGGCGGCCAGTTTCATGCCCAAAGCGGCACATTGCGCTGCAAAGGGTTGGCTTCGATCCAGCTTGGCGATGTCTTGCGCGGTGGCCATGCTTTGGTCTACCCGATAGGCCAGCAAGATGCCCAACTCTTCAAAGCTTTCGCGAATGGCGGCAATGGCTTGAGTCAGGTGCAGGTCACTTTGGGTGGGTCGGCGCAGCGCTTGCGCGTGCGCCGCAGCATCGAGAGCGTCAATGCCGCCCCCTGGAAATACATAAGCGCCAGGTGCAAAACTGGCTGTGAGCGAGCGTCGAGTCATGAGCACTTCAATGCCTTGAGGGCTGTCGCGCAGTAACAGCACAGTGGCGGCCGGCCGTGGTGTGACGGATTCTCGCTGGGGATGCAAAAGTTGATGAGGTCTGACCATGCACCGATTATCAGGCCTTGTGCCAACCAGGGGCCGAACCGAGGATAATTCGGCCATGCGAATTCGCTTTACAAAAATGCAAGGGGCTGGCAACGACTTTGTGGTGCTCGATGAAACGCGCGAGCGCTATCACTTGTCCAAGGCCCAATACCGTTTCTTAGCCGACCGTCACTTTGGGGTGGGGGCTGATCAAATTCTCACGGTGCGCCCAGCGCCCAATGCCGCACTCGATTTTGAATACATCATTCACAATGCCGACGGCGGCGAGGTAGAGCATTGTGGCAACGGAGCGCGTTGTTTTGTTCGATACGTGCGCGACAAAGGCCTGACTTCCAAAGACCGCGTTCGCGTCAAGGTGCAACAAGGCGAAATTGAATTGCAGATGAATGCCGACGGCCGCGTGACTGTCAACATGGGCGCCCCCATCTTGGATTTGGCCTTGGTGCCATTCAATCAAGCAGGGCTACAACGCAGCTTGGTGAATGGCTGTGAAGTGTGGCGTTTGCCTTTGAACATCAAGGACGCCAGCACAGGCATGCCTGCCATCGCCGACCTTGCGGTTGTGTCGATGGGCAATCCTCATGCAGTGATGGTGGTGGACAACGTGGACACTGCGCAAGTTCTCACGCATGGCCCATTCATTGAAAACCACAGTGCCTTTCCCAATCGCGTCAACGCGGGTTTCATGCAAGTGCTCAGCCGCGATGCCATTCGTTTGCGCGTGTTTGAACGTGGCGCAGGGGAAACTTTGGCTTGTGGCACCGGTGCTTGTGCTGCCGTGGTTGCGGGCATTTGCATGGGCTTGCTTAACCCCAAAGTCGATGTGCAAACCCACGGCGGCGTGCTTAGCATTGAATGGCAGGGTGCTGCTTTGAGCGACCTTTCGCAAGCCGTTTGGATGACGGGCCCAGCCACTTCTGTGTTTGAAGGCGAAATTGATGTTCCCGAATTACCTTGATTAGAAAGACAGGCATGACCCCTACCTCCATCAATCCGATGAACCCCATTACGGAAGATGACATCGCTGATTTCTTGGCCAATACGCCTGATTTTTTTCAGCGGCATGCGCAGTTGTTGTCGTCGGTTCATTTGCTGAGTCCAGACAATCACCGCTCGGTGAGTTTGCAAGAGCGTCAGGCGCAAATGCTGCGCGACAAAATTCGCGCGCTTGAAATGCGCATCATGGACATGATTCGCCATGGCAACGAGAACATGATCATTACCGAAAAGCTGCAGAAATGGGCTTGTGAGTTGTTGCAAACACCCGCCTCTGAAAGAGTGCCTTCCGCATTGAAAAACATTGAAATGCGCTTTCAAGTGCCTCAAGTGGCCGTGCGTTTGTGGGGTGTCGCTGAGGTGTTTTCCGATGCGCCTTATGCCCAGGCAGTGACTGCGGAAGTCAAAGAAGCTGCAAACAGTTATGCCTCACCTTATGTGGGTGCAGGCACCGGCATTGAAGCGGTTCAATGGTTGCAAGAGCCAGTGCAGGCTGCCTCTGTGGCCTTATTGCCGTTGCGTTTGTCGAAAGATCAGACGCCTTTTGGTTTGTTGGTGTTGGCATCTCCCGATGCGCAGCGCTTTCACAGTGGCATGGGCACCGATTTTCTGGAGCACTTGGCCGAGCTGTGCAGTGCGGCGCTGTCGGCCTTGCTGCCTACTAAGGGCTAAGGCATTAGCATGGACGAGCGAGTCGCTCGTTACCTTGACCATGTGCGTTTTGAAAAACGCCTGGCCGAGAGAACCTCGACGCTGTATGCCCTAGACCTTCAAAAACTTGCTGAATTAGCGCTGGCGGCCAACGTCGACTTGGCGCAGGTGCAAACCATGCATGTGCGCAGATGGGTTGCGCAAATGCATGGTGGTGGCCGCTCAGGTCGCGGCATTGCCTTGATTTTGTCAGGCTGGCGCGGTTTTTACCATTGGCTAGCCCGTGAAAATCTCATTGCGCACAATCCTGTCGAGGGTGTGCGTGCACCCAAAGTTTCAAAGCCATTGCCCAAAGCATTGGGAGTAGACGAAGCGGTGCAGTTAGCCGAACACGCTGAAGAAGCCGATGACCCTTGGCTTGAAGCTCGCGATGTGGCCATGGTGGAACTGCTTTATGGTTGTGGCTTGCGTGTGGCTGAGCTCACGGGCTTAGACGTTGCGGCCAGCACAGAAGCCTCCAAAAAAGGTCGCGGCTGGATTGATTTGCAAGGAGCCGAGGTCATGGTGCAAGGCAAGGGCGGCAAACGCAGAACGGTGCCTTTGGGGCAGGCCGCTTTGAAGGCGCTTGAGCTTTGGTTGCCCTTGCGCAGACAGGCCTTGGGCATGATGACTCAATCGGTGCCGGGCTTGTCGGACGCGGCGTTGGCGCTTTTTCCGGGTCGGTATGGCACGCGTTTAACCGCACAATCTGTATGGCAGCGGCTGAAAAGGCGCAGTTTGTTGGCAGGTATGGCCACGCCAGTGCACCCGCACATGTTGAGGCATTCGTTTGCCAGCCATTTGCTTCAGTCAAGCAGCGACTTGCGCGCAGTGCAAGAGTTGTTGGGCCACGCCAACATCAGTACCACACAGGTTTACACACGACTGGATTTTCAGCATTTGTCGAAAGCCTATGATGCTGCACACCCCCGTGCCAAAAGGGGTGCTGGTAGCAAAGAGAAAAAATAATCGCCTTTCCCCGAGGAAATTTTATCTTCATCGGAGTGGGACAATGGCAGTATGAAAACGATTCAACTCAAAGCTGGCAAAGAACGATCTTTAAAACGCCAACATCCTTGGATATTTGAATCCGCCATTGCAAAAGGCAGTGCCGATGCCGGTGAAACTGTGCGTGTTGAGTCAAGCGAAGGTGTTTTTTTAGCGTGGGCTGCATTCAGTCCTTCTTCTCGCATTCGGGCTCGTGTTTGGAGTTTCAATGAGGCCCAACGCATTGACGCTGAATTCATTAAATGTCTCATTCAAAAATCAATTCAAGCGCGCACCTTGTTTGACATCCAAAGCAACGGCATGCGATTGGTCCATGGTGAATCTGACGGATTACCTGGTTTGGTGGTGGACCGTTATGGTGATACCTTGGTGGCGCAATTTACGTCTTGCGGCACTGAACGTTTTAAAGATGTGATGGCGGATGCCTTGCTCAAAGCCACAGGTCTAAGCAAACTTTACGAGCGCTCTGATGCCAATGTTCGCTCTATTGAAGGCTTGCCAGAAGTGACGGGCTGGCTGCGGGGTGAAGGCCCCACAGAAATAAGCTTACGGGAGCATGAGTGGCAGTTGTCACTCAACATTCAAGAAGGCCATAAGACTGGTTTCTATTTGGACCAACGCGACAGCCGTTATCGTTTTTACCAGCACACTCAGTTTCGCAAGTTTCAAAATGTGCTCAATTGTTATTGCTACACCGGTGGCTTCACGGTGGCGGCCTTAGCGGGCGGTGCTGCGCATGTCACGTCCATTGATTCGTCGGGACCTGCGCTTGAGAAAGCCAAGGCCAATGTGCTGCTCAATGGGTTTGATCTGTCGCGCACGACATTCATGGATGCCGATGTGAATGCTTCGCTGCGTGCTTTCATTGAGCAAGGTCTGCAGTTTGATGCCATTGTGTTGGATCCGCCCAAGTTTGCGCCTACTGCTGCGCATGCTGAGCGGGCTGCGAGAGCTTACAAGGACATTAATCGCTTGGCGTTTAAGTTGTTGGCGCCGGGTGGGGTTTTGTTTACGTACTCTTGTTCTGGTGGGATCAGTGCTGATTTGTTTCACAAGATTGTGGCTTCGGCGGGGACTGATGCGGTGGTGGATGGGTATATCAGTGAGAGGTTGCAAGGAGCTCCTGATCATCCTATGACTGTTTATTTTCCGGAAGGGGAGTATTTGAAGGGCTTGGTTGTGGTGAAGAAACAATAACTTCCCTTCGATCGCTGGGCAAGGATGGCTTGTGCGGGCGCCTCATGCTGGAGTACCAGAAATCGTTGCCCGCACAAGTCATCCTCACCCTGGGAAGTGTTGGGTAAGAGCCTCATGCGTGGGTACTAGGAATCGTTGCCCGCACAAGCCATCCTCGCCCTGATAAGTGATTGGGTAGATGGATACACTTCGGTCCTGATTTGTTTTTTTGCTTGCCCCCTGTTTTGGAGACTTTTTATGGCTTTGATTCCCACAACCATCCTGACTGGGTTTTTGGGTTCCGGTAAAACCACCTTGCTTAAGCGCGTTTTGACGGAAGCTCACGGGCAGAAGATTGCCATCATTGAAAATGAGTTTGGTGAGGAGAACATTGACAGCGACATTTTGGTGTCGGACACCAATGAACAAATTATTCAGATGAGCAATGGCTGTATTTGTTGCACGATTCGCGAAGATTTGCGCACTACGCTTCAATCCTTGGCCGCGCAAAAGCGAAAGGGTGAGTTGAACTTTGACCGGGTTGTGATTGAAACCACTGGCTTGGCCGATCCGGGGCCTGTGGCGCAAACTTTTTTCATGGACGATGAAATTGCCGAGAGCTTTTTGCTCGATTCGATCTTGACCCTGGTCGATGCCAAACATGCGGCGCAGCAACTCAATGACCGTCAGGAAGCGCGTCGTCAAGTGGGCTTTGCGGATCAAATTTTCATCAGCAAGGCCGATTTGGTGTCAAAGCCTGAGTTGGAGGCACTGCAGCACCGGTTGGCTCACATGAACCCCCGCGCGCCGCAAAAGGTGGTGCACTTTGGTGAGGTGTCTTTGGCCGAGGTGTTTGATTTGCGCGGCTTTAACTTGAATGCCAAATTGGACATAGACCCTGACTTCTTGAAAGAAGAAACGCCCCATGTGCACGATGAGCATTGCGGCCATGACCATGGTCACGAAAATGAGCATGAGCACGCACATGGGCATGAGAAGGCGAAGGATCACCATGATCACGAGCATGGTGAGAACTGCAATCACCCTTCTCACCAGGGCGAGGGCCACGGCCATCACCATCACTTTGACGATGATGTGAAGAGTTTTGTATTCAAATCTGACAAGCCGTTTGACCCGGCCAAATTGGAGGATTTTTTGGGTGCCATCGTGAATGTGTACGGACCCCGCATGCTTCGATACAAAGGCGTGTTGAACATGAAAGGCACCGAAAGAAAAGTCATTTTTCAGGGTGTCCATCAGCTAATGGGAAGTGATTTGGGCCCTGTTTGGGCAGAAAATGAGGTCAAAGTTAGCAAAATGGTGTTTATTGGCATCGACTTGCCCAAAGACATTTTGTTGCAAGGTTTGGAGCAATGTTTGGTTTAGTTTTCCAGAAAGCGTTTTAAGGCTGTTCAGTCGCTACAATCTGCGCCCTGACGGGGTCCCTTAATTGAAACCCCGATGCGCCCAGAAGGTCGAAAATATGGGTTTTGACGCAAATGAGCCGATGACCACAATTCATTTGCAAATGGCTGGTGTCCTTGAAGGATGCGTAAGCCGCCACGGCTAGGAGACAGGACGTGAAAAAGCCCCTTAAAACGAGCTCAAAAACCGCATTGAAAAAAAGCAGTACGCAAGCTAAAGTGAAAACCAAAGCCAAAGCCAA
>Ga0209768_10000127_pt1 | contig 47515 bp, 46 predicted proteins | sample LauGreSBDMM110SD_3_FD_187564 | JGI IMG/M metagenome (GOLD analysis project Ga0209768, IMG submission 187564) | Freshwater lake microbial communities from Lake Michigan, USA - Sp13.BD.MM110.SD (SPAdes) (version 2) | ecosystem: Environmental > Aquatic > Freshwater > Lake | place: Lake Michigan... | reverse complement strand
CGTCAACAAGTACCTCGTGAGCGACCTGATCAAGCTCGGCCTCTGGAACAAGACCATGAAGGAGCGCATCATCGCCGGCGACGGCAGCGTCCAGCAGATCAACGAGATCCCCGAGGCCACACGTGCACTCTACAAGACGGTGTGGGAGATCAAGCAGCGCGTGGTGATCGACATGGCGGCGGCCCGCGTGCCCTACGTGTGTCAGACTCAGTCCATGAACCTGTACGTCGAGGACACGGACCTGGCAAAAATGACCAACATGCACTTCTATGGCTGGAAGAAGGGACTCAAGACGGGCGTCTATTACACGCGCACCCGCCCGAAGGCCAAGACCATGGCATTCAGCATCGACCCGCGTCTGGCGGCGTCCAAGGGTGTCTCAGCCGCGGCCGTTGCCGAGACAAAGCCGACCGATGAGGAGGTCGCCGCCTGCAGCCGGGAGAACCCTGAGGGCTGCTTGATGTGCAGTGCCTAAGCTGCTTTCACGATAAAACCACGATGATGTCTTTATTTTTGCCACGTTGTTGGGCTATTAATCCAATATTGCTCACTCGTAAAATGTCACGTCAACAGATAGATGGCATAGATAGATTCGATGGCACAGTTACGCGCATACGAGGACAACCTCAAGGCGTTGCCTGACATTGTTGCAGGCACCGAAGGCACATCTAAGGCCTTCAAGGCGAAAGCAAAGGCCGTCATAGCCAATGATCTGCCCAAGTGGCACCTGTATGCCATCAAGGCCGACGTGGACGAAGAAGCGGCCGAAGACGCCGAAGAAGACGAAGAAGCAGCCGTGTACGCCGGCATCACCCTCGCCAAGCGCCCAGACGACGTGGCCTACATGTACAAGAAGGTTCAGACAGCGACGGGCTTGAAGAAGGCCAACATCAATGAGATCCTCTTGAAGCTCTTCGACCACGTACGTATCTTCACCAACAGCGACCTTGTCAAGCAACTCAAGGCCGGTGCTAAATGGCTCAACCGGCGACTTACAGACGCCAAGTGGATGGCACTGACCGAGCGCCTTTCCAAAAACAAGGGGCAAACCCATAAGAGTGCCGAGTGGGCTCTGAGCCTCGCATGGGACGCACTCGAGCGACCACCGTGGTGTGCCGCCGACTTCACCGATCGCTCGACACTCACAGATATGGTTAAGCAAGGCACACACACGTTTGTAGCTTTTGACGACGCTGCGTACTCAGGGACGCAAAAGGCAACACAAGTCAACAACGTGTTTCGTGTTCTTCGAGAGGCACATTCACCTACTCAACAACCCATCACACTTTATATGATTATTCCATTTATGACACAAGTTGCCATCGATCGCTTTGGCCGCATTGGCGAGCACGACCTTGTTAAGAAAGTTGTCAAGAAGGGCTCGATAGAGCTCATGTACAACGATGGTCATCGCATCATCATATGGCTTGGTGGCATTCTGATGCCAAACGTGGTCGATGTGTTGAAAGGCTTGCCGGATATTACGGAGGATGTCGCATCCGATATAAGTTCATACTTCTTGGACAACGCGGGTTCGCTTTGTGTCTTTGAACACAAGGTCCCCGACTACATGTCCTTGCCGTGGCTCATTGGGGAAACATTTCAAAAACAGATGTGGGACCATTATCAGCATACACCACCTTATAAGCCACACATTGCGCCTGTAGTTCCACGAGCTAGTCCAAATAATCATCGTGCATTTAAATGTACTATCCCAAGCACCCCAAGCTCAAGTGCATCTTCAAGCAAAAGCGCTAGCACGATTGCCCGTCTTGATAGCATTGGAAGTGTGGGAGGTGGCCGGCACAAGCACAATGGGCATTTTTACAAGATTCGCATAGGCAGTCGTGGAGGGCGCTATGTTGTTGTAAAGAAGAAAAGGATCTATGTGTAATCATTCGTTCACAATTCTCAAGGTATCACTTTCCGGCAACACATTGAAACACAAATCTTTTATATTTCTAAAATGAATTACAAATCCCGAATTTCCCCCCCCCCTCCTCGTGGCTCACGAGCTGCGGATATTTTATAGTAAGGTTGCTCACTACATTTATGATTTATTTTCGCAGCCTTGCAATAAGATGCTCACTAACAATTATTCCGGCTCCCTTAAAATGCTGAAGTGTTCATGTTGTAGCTACACTACAGAAAAGCGTTTTAACCTATATAGGCACACCAATGCGGTACATAAACCACAAAAAGACATGGAAGCCGAAAATGTTGCCTTTCTTGCACCAAATGTTGATGGTGCTGCACCAAATGTTGATGGTGTTGCACCAAATGTTGATGGTGCTGCACCAAATGTTGATGGTGTTGCACCAAATGTTGATGGTGTTGCACCAAATGTTGATGGTGTTGCACCAAATGTTGAACTTGCAAACATTCTACACAAGTGCCCTGGTTGTTATAAGGTATTTTCACGATTGTCATCGTTGAAGAAACACAATATTCACTGCAAAAACATTTCACATCCCCTAGAATGTCAAACATGTCACCGTTTATTTTCATCTACAAGCTCATTATCACATCATCGACGCACAGCTACATGTATGGCATTACAAAATACAAGTCATAACTCTAACAACACTTTTCAAACTACAAACATAAATAGCCACAATACAAATATCTCGCACAACACAAATAATGGCGTCATCGTAAACGTCAACGGCCTCGGAAAAGAAAACATTGATTACATCACACAAAGCCGGGGCTTTAAAAAGTTTATGACCAGATGCATCAAAACAAAACTCGATGGTATCATAGAGTACCTTGAATCAAAACACTTTCATCCGGAACATCCCGAAAATCACAACCTCAAGAAGCTTACCAAAAAGGACGACTTCATGCAATGCTTCGATGGGAAAAAGTGGAAGCTGCGTTATTGCAGCGACATCATGAGTGATGTCTTTGACAACATGCAGTTGGCATTTATAGAGTTCGTGGACGCCACTATGAAAGATGGTAAATTGAGAAAAGTGTGGGTAGACAACTTTATGCTTACAGTTGGCACACCGCTAGAATGGGATGCAGATTGTGAAGATTATGAGTTGGGACAAGAAATGACAGATGATCAAAAGAAACGCCTCAAAGATCGGGTATATGCTCTTGCAATTGAGCACATTTACCAAAACTCTAAAAAGAATGAAATTGCCAATGAGAAGTCTGCATAAAGTCTATTTATGTTCTCTTACGCGCCGCACCATTGCGTGCTCGCTTTACTTTGCCACCGCCATGCATAACAACACGGCGGGCAGCAGTCTTCGGATCGTCCGTCATTGCCCACATATTCATTTTGGTGGCCCATGCCACGGTCGCCGGGTCTTTGCTAAACATGGTGTGAATGTTGGCTAGTGCCTCCTCCGCATCCATGCTCTCTGTGGCCACGTGCCCATTGGACATGTACTTGAACTTGAGTTGCAACTTGGTGATGCCTGCAGCGTACGAGTTCACCTCGAAGGCAAGCTTCTTCACTAGGTCCATACGAGCATCGTCCGGATCGAACCCCACCTGCTCGAGGACTTCGATGTCATCCTTGATGAAGTTGTCGAACCACGAATGAAAGTTGACCTCGAGCTCCGCACCCGGATGCAGCATCTCGTTGAAGAGGTAGTATGCCACACGGTTCTGCTCAGGTGTGTTGCCCTCAACGCCGGGCTTCATGAAACGCATGTAATCCCGGTTCTGCTTGAAGAGGGGCATGGTCTCGCGGCTCATGCGCCGCATCTTAAGAAGGAGCTTTAGGCCGAAGGTGTCTGCGCCGACCCATGGCGCTGCAAGATCCCTGCGCAATGAATCGCTGGCTTTAAGGGAAGCAAGGAGGGGCTCACGTGCAGCCGGGGTGGTGAACTGAACAAGAACCTTTAGGTATAGACGCAGCGGGCTCGTGTAATACTTGATGGCAAGAAGTATGTTCATGGCTGTTTGGGACACACGACGATCAACATAGACCATGACCTTTTCTTGCTTCTTGACGTCGACATCCTTTACCTTCTTTGGCTCCGAGCCTGATGCTGAAGTTGATGCTGAGGCTGACGCAGAGATAGATGGCGGGGAACTATGTGATAGGCGCACCTTGCGCTCCACCCCAGCAAGGTCCGACAAATGGTCCGGCGTTGAGGCCGGAGGGGATAGAGACGAAGAGGAGGCAGAGGACATGCCCGCCTCCACCATTTCGGCCGCTTCTACAGCCGATTGGTACTTGTTAAGTGCACTGAGCGAGGCCATGACAAACTTTGGGTTATCTCTTGCTTATGCTGCATATATATTCCTATTCAATAGAGTAAGCCTTAAGTCGGCTCGAAAGAGAAATTAAGAATGGACCCCCATCCGCACATTCCTGTCGTCTTTGTGATTGATTGGGATGGCACGATTGCAGGCCGGGTTGACTTTCAAAGTCATAGGTTCTCAATGCAACAAGTCCTTAAAAAGTACGGGTACAAGCCCGCTGGTGTAGGTCAACCTCCTGCCGCCTTTTACCCTGAACAAGGCTTGATCCGCCCTGGCCTTGTAGAATGGATGGCCTCGATGCTGCAGCTTTACCAAAATAATTGTTACTTCTTCATCTATACAGCGAGCGAGCGCAAGTGGGCGACCCAAGAGGTCGGTTGGTTGGAGCGCACGCATGGCATTAAGTTTGCCCGGCCGCTTTTTTGCCGGGACGATTGCATTGTTGATGGAGGGGGGAATTACAGAAAGTCGTTGTCTAAGATTTTTCCACGCATTGCCCGGGTAGTTGCCAAACGGACGCCGCTCACCAATCGGGAAAAGCAGTATATGCTGGACCGTCGCACCCTAACGATTGATAACAATGCTGTGTATGGAGACCATACTGATCAACTTTTGTTGTGTCCCGACTACGGGTTCATGTCATTTGAAAATCTGTTGGATGGCTTCCCCAAGGCGGCATTGGCCCATCCGGTTGTGCAACAACATATATTGAGCTTGGTGAATGAAGGCTTGATCTGCCCGCCGCATGGTGGGAGTGGGGGCGGTGCAGGCATTGGCGCATCTATGCATCAAATGTTTTCTCAATACCGTTGGCTTGCCACCAAGTGCAAGTCGGTAGTCGATGCTAATGCTGCCTACGAGGGCGACACCTTTTGGAAGGTCCTCAGAAAGCTTATATTAAAAAACAACATTAGAGAGTTTACACCTTGCATAGTGCGCCAATTAACAAAGCTTGTATGGAAGCGCTCTGAGACACATCACCATCCATCATAATACGAGCGCAAATACACCACTTAAAACATCAAGTAGTACAAGTGATACTTTGGAATCAAAGGAAAGTCGCCATGGATAATCTTATAGTGTCATTTGACATCGGTATGAAAAACCTCGCTGTAGCTGTTGTAAGCTTGAGCGCAAATTGCCCCACAACGGGTATCGTGCATGCATGGCGCTTGCTTCCTTTGATGCCGGAGGAGCGAAAGACTAAACCGCCCCAAGAACAACTCATGTTGACGTTGTTTAATCATCTCGACGAGCTCGTTGAGGAACTCGAAGAAAGCGCTCCTACTGCAGAGTTGGAAGTCATCATTGAGAACCAGCCCTCTCGCATAAACGGAACCATGAAAACTGTACAAACTTGGATTCAAACGTACTTCATGTTGCGCAAGCATTGGGCGGTAAGCATGCAAGCTGTAGCGAGTGTGCACTTGGTGAGCGCCAAGCAAAAGCTGGTGGGTCATGATCACGAGCCGACCGGCGCAAAGGGTGAGACGGGGTCTTACAAATGGAACAAAACGGCAGCCGTAGCATATACACATGCTTACATTGGATCCGAATCAGAGTGGGCGCATATGTTCATTGCGAGCAAGAAAAAAGACGACCTAGCGGATGCGCTTCTTCATGCACTTGCATGGATGAGAAGGCACGGAAAACTTGTACAAAAATGTAGTTTAAATGTGTGAAAGGCTTCTTTAATCGTCTTCAGGCCAATCATCATCGGGCTCGCTCTCCTCATCGCCAACTTCTTCCTCCTCCTCCTCTTCGTCAACACCAGCATCCTCATTTTTACCGCCCTCTGGACGCAATGCCGCCAAGAGCTTCTTAGCATCCGCAGACAGCACTGTCTTCGGAGCCGCAGTTTTCACCCCATCTTCTTCGTCCTCGCTCTCGGAATCGCCCGCAATGGTCGACACATCCTCGGCATCTCCTTCCTCACCCTCTGCACCACCATCGATGGAGCCTCCGTCATCCAAGATCTCGGTGTAATACAAGGGGTTCTTGCGTTCCTTGACGACCCTGCCGATGATCGAGATCTTGGAGTCCTTCAGTTGATAGCGCTTCCCAAGCACCTCGACCAGAATGTCATCACCCACCTTTAGACGATCGAGGTCAACCTCGCTGCTAATGCCCGCACTCCGACGTGGAATCAGAATATCTAAGATGCCATCGCTGTCCGCAACCACACCCAGGTTGTTCGATGCCTTGACCTTGGCGTCCACCACCATGCCTGTCGTCGGGTTGCAAACATCACCCATGACGCACACCTCGAACCGCGTGTGCCCGTTGAAGTGCGGTTTCATGAAGGAACCTGCAGACCGAGACGCGAGGGCCAAGGTCCCGGGCTTGACGTAGCCGAAGCGTGAACAAACGCCCTCAAACTTTGCCTTCAACTTGGAAGCAATAACTTCAACGAACGATTCTGTGAGCTCAGATGGTGCCAATTGCACGTGCGTCTTGAACCGGATCGGGAAGTACATGCTGGTTGCCGCCATTGTGTACTCAAAATGTGCGGCTTCGGCCAGCCTCTTCTTACAATATGAAGCGAGTCTTTAAATCATTTTTTGGGGTCAACTTTCCAAAAGGGTGGGTACATCATCTGCAACCGCCCTGCCTTCCGATCCAGCGCTTGCCCAATGGCTCCACACATCTGCTTTCGTTTGTCGAGCTTTTCACGTGTCGCGGCATCGAGAGTGTCATATAAGCCTGGAGCCACCGCATTCAACAAAACTTTCAGGTCGGGAATGCTACGTGTTTCGCAAAGAGCCCCTCGTTGATCGCCTTTCAACGTCTTTGGCATGAGCAAGTGAAAGTCAAGGTGTGCATCGGTCTCCGTGCGCCGTTGGTCACGCTTGAGTGCAAAGTAGCCGACGACCGAGGAAAGTTCTTTGACTTCCATTGGAATGTCTATGAACACACGTGTGGCACGCAGCGCATCTGTTTGTGCCTGCGTTGCACGCTCAAATGTGTCTCTCTTCGCATAATACACGTATATGTCTAGCTCTTTTCGAGGGGTGAAGACGTCAATATAGCCATTGAAGTTGCCTTTCACTATAATGCCCTCCTCGATAAACATGCGGGACACTCGTTCCAACGCAGCAGGCATTACCTTCATCTTCACAATACCTTCAACAAGCCCAATGAATGTCCGACGCGTCATGATGCTGAACAACAAAAACTTGGCGGCAATGACATCATCGGGCAGTATTTCGAGTTGACGCAATAAAACGTCCATTGACGGGGGCGCGACCGCATTTATGACCTGTTGGCTAGTCGATGCAACATCAATGCTCTCAAGTGGACGTGTGATGAGCAACCGTTCGCCGGGTTGCCTATTGCCCTTTTTCATGACAACCATCGTGTCTCCATGAAGGGCAATAATGTGACCCGCCATAAAATCGGGTGTGTCAATGGCTTTTGCAATGGCGAGGCGAGCAATGTGCAGTGGAAGCCTGAGTGCCTTCTCAATGCTTGACACACGCATGCGTAAAACCGGAGAGGTCAGCTTTTGAGCGATCAGTGCCGTCAAACGTGCCAATGCTGTCGGCATGACGATCTCATCACCAAACGTTGATGCCACGACAGCCGTTTCCTCGGATATATGCGTTTTGCACTTTGGTCTTTGGGTCGCATCATCCCCAAAGGTCCATTCAAGCCTGGTGCCTTGTGATGTCCGCAAGGTCGCCTTGAACCCAAACAATAACTTTGGGATGTAGTTGGCATTGAAACTTAATGCACAATCCATAGCACGGTTCCGTAAAACTTGTTCCACGATCTGAACTTGTCCCTCCTTGCGACTCGATATTTCATAGGCGTGCTCGTCGGGTGTTTGCCGTCCGGCGGCCTCAAGTGCCTCGACCGCACAATGCAAGTAAACAGTCACATTCCTATCCTCAAGCTCAAGACCTTGATGGCTGCATGTACGCAAGGCACGACCAATCACCTGCTCGATCTGATGTAAATGATACCACGGCTCTACAATGTGAACCTCACGCACGTTCTTTAATGTGAGGCCCTCGCTTGCAATTTGCGTCAAGAGCACAACCTTGATGGTTCCGCCCCCGCGGTTCTCCGGTGCATTGACTGTGGTGAGCAACTCGGCGATCGAACGGCGGCCCATGACCTCCGATGTTCCAGACAAGATGGCGTAGGATAGGCCCTTCGCCACCCCTTTTGGGCGTGCGATTGTGGCACCTCCTCCCGTCCCTAGGAGGTTGTTTTCGCCATAGCGGCTGAACCCAATGTGCTCGAGAGCGATGGCAAGAGGTACCACTCCGCTCCACACATATTCACTGTACACCATAACGATGCCTTCCGCGTGCTGTATGAAGTCTACAATGCGCTGCAACTTGGCGGCGCATGCTTCAAGACCATGGCTAGGACGCAATGCATTTGCGTGCACCGCATACTCGACATGCAAGCTTTTAAGATCGGGTCGCTCGATGCTCTTGAAGAGTTGAAAGAAACCCTTGCGGCCTATCGTGCCTGTTGGGTATGTAATGTTGGTGCCTTGCATGAGCTGGGTTTGAGCGGCGGTCTCGCTTGGAACGTCGACGCCTAATGCCACCTTGGCATATTTCGGCATGTGCTCAATCCACCATTTCTTTTGAATATTTCCAAGGACCGATGGCACCACACCGTCGCGAATGTGGCTCACCCAATCCCGTTGCTCGACCGTGAGCATGGTTTGTCCATTGACACTAGGTGAAAGGCGGGGCGCGAAGGTAATGGGGTTGGCGCCCTTGAGGAACGATACATATTCGGCCGTCAACTGCTCTAATTGTGCAAAGACCTCCAAATTACGACCCTTGGCGGACCTGAACAACTTGACTCCATCCGCAAATGGCGTCGACCTGCCATCATTTGCCAACATTAGGTTCATGAGGCCGAGTATTTCTGCGGGCTCATTGAACATAGGTGTCGCCGAAAGCAAGAGAAGACGATTGCCTGTTCCGCGACGCAATGCCGCCGCAAATGCCGAAATGTCGTTGCGTACATTGTGGGCCTCGTCGACGATGATTACCTTGTCTTTAATGGTAGCACCTGTGGCAAGCATGCTCTGAAGCCCATCATAACTGAAGAAGCGATAGCGCGACTCGATGAGTATCTTCATGCGGCGGTTTAGAATGGCAGGCTCGAGTGCATCTGCATTCGGAAAGAGGCGTGTGTAAAGGTCGCCCGTGCATGCACCGCTTCCCGAGTTGGCATGCTTGGCAGCTGCATAGATTTCGCCCGTAAACGACCGTTGCAAGGCTGGGGATGCCACGACCCATATAAAGGGCTCGGTCGATCCCCTCACCCTATGTGTCTTTAGAAAGGCCTCGGCGAAGGTGATGGCCGAACAGGTCTTGCCTGTCCCAAGACCATGGTACAATAGCAAAGACCGGTAAGGAGTGCGGGATGCAAGGTATTGAGCAGCAATGTATTGGTAAAGGTACTTCTCAAAGGCCCCACATTGTGTTTTGGACACACGTTTAAAGTCGGCATCTGTGTCCATAGGTTGTGTGGGAGGAGACTTCAGAATCCGAAACTCCGGTCTCGATACCACATTGATTGCAAAGTCGGAATCGCCTTGGATGGGAAACATCGCCTGAATCGATGCCTTTCTTACAAGAACCTCTTAAAATAGACCGGGTTATAAGCAAAAAATAAGTGCGAATAAAAACGAAGTTGATGGTGAAAAACTGTTTTATACACCGTTGTGCATTTGATGGTTGCCGCTCACTTTTGAGTTCGTTGAGAATTGGTTGTCAGAGCATTCGATCTCGATCGTGAACGAGTGATCGATTGAGTTGAAGTCAACCGAACTGCCGTCATGGTACTTCCATGTGATTGTGAGGCGATCGAGAGTTGCGATGGGTGCCTTGAGCGTTGACGGGTTCGATATGCACGCCTTTTGGTCTAGGAAACCCACCGAGAATGGCGTCTCGGACTTGGAGAGGGGCATCTTGGCAAATGCCCGGTTGCCGCTCTCGCCCGTCGTGTCGACCTGGTTGATCTCGTTAACATCCATGACAAGGTACCGGTGAGGTACAGTGTTGACAATGCGTGGAGCCCGGACCGTTTGTGCACCACCCACAAGGGCACTCACTACGTTTGTCTTGTTGAAGCCTAGGAAGAATGCAAGGCCCCATTGGCTCGAAGCGCTCGAAGCCCCGGTCGCTGCATTTACCGTGAAGCTAGAAGCACCATTGCTAAACGTTAGCTTGTTGGTCACGGCATTAAGGGTGACCGTCATGCCCGTGAAGCCGGCCGCCTTGGCCGCGGTCTCGATGGCTGCAGCGAGCGTGGATGGCGTATAGTTGCCATCGGCAATGGTAACGGCCGTGCTACCAATTGTGATAGTCGTGTTGCCGAGGGCTGCCGTGAAGACATAAAAACTGGCAGGGATCTCGGCGCTTAGCAACCGCACTCCTATCACGTTCTTATAGGTGTTTGGCATACGGAGTTGGTAAGCGTCTGGTGTGGGATATGCATCAAAGTTTCGGTCAGCCGAGTCACATAGCACGACGTGGCGGTAAGATTGCATGGTAGCAGCGCTCCACTCTACTCTATCAATGCATGTCCAAAAAAATCAGTAAAAAGGTGTGTGCCTAAGCAAAACAAAAAGAATGTGGTAATTTGCTCAAATGAGCTTGACTTGACGTTTATAGATGTCGGCACACACTTGCGTGTCATAACGTGCATCATGGGCGTGACCCGGTGCCTCGCATTCAAAGAGTTCGCGATACAGATCAAAGAGCTTTGGCCATTTACGTGTGCGGCCACGTGCATCTTTGGTGCCCTCGACGGCCGTTTTCATGGTGCAATACTTGCGACGTGCATCGATCTTTGCTGCAAGAGAGTCGCGGCCTGAGCGAATGGCCTCACTGCGAAGGACGGCTTCGTCAAACTCGACGTTGTGAGCTACAAGCACGGCGCTCGGGTACGTGTCGAGCACAAACTCGAAGTAGTTCAGGACATCATTCAATGCAGAACCATTAACAAGTGCATGTTCGTGCATGATGCCATGGATCGCGGATGACTCGGGTGGAATCATGTAACCCTCAGGCTTTACTATGGCGTTAAAGGGCGGCAGTGGTAGCTTTCCATCCATCTCTTCGTTTTCAATCACTTGCCATGCAAGTTGAACCAGACGACATCCATTCCATTCGTCGATGCGTTTAGGGTTTACTTTTCTGGTCCACGGCGGGAGACCCGTCGTCTCTGTGTCAAACACGATGGCTGGTAATGCATCATTAGAGCGGGATGCCCGAGGATTTGGGAGGCATTCCATTGCAAGGCACGATGTAGTTAGAGAATCCGTAGACGAATCGTTCGCCGGGTATCCAAGGTGCTGCATCGGGACGCAGGAAACCACTTGACGTGCCCTCCTTTTTTACACATGCAGTGGCTACCCCTAAATCCCCACCAGCGGTTATGCTCCCTGCCTCAGTAATAACGCTATGGGCCGATCGAAACAGAGCCTTTCGCTCTCGGTTGTGATTGCGGATGCGTTGCATGATACCATCAGCAGTAAACCATGCAACTTGGCGGACCTCACGCGCCTGGTTGATGTTGTTGGGATCGACGATCATGGACTTTTCGTTGCCGGCACCCACGAGCTGGGCCACATAGTAGACATGGCGATAGAGGACTTGGTTGGTGCCATAGAAGATCTCTTCGAAGGGCTGAATGTCTTTTCGCAACCGCACATCGTCTTTGCGGTAGCACGTCTCCTCGCAAAACTCGCGAATGCCGCAGTCCACGTCATCCTCGCGTAGCCGACGTCGGCCTTTTGGAAAGCCCCACTCCGGCTCGGTGTAGTTGGTCGTCGAGGCCCGGATCATCTTTTCGAGGGATACGAAAGTCGGCGGGGCCACAGCGCCACCTTGGCCGCGTACGGTAAACCCCTTGAACAGGGTGTCGAACTTGGAGCGTGCCTCGTAGTACTCTTGTGTTTGCCTCGGAATAAAGGCTTGATACCACACATGGTTCCATAGGTCATTGAAACTTGAGTTCATGAGGAGAGCCCGCTCGCCCTTTGTCATGTGCGAAAGGAGTTGGGACACGTAGGTCACGTCATTGACGTCATACTTTCCCCGGATGAACTCCATGAAGGAAAGGCTGTCCTTTCGTTGAATCATCAAGTACTCCGTACTTCCCGTATCACGGTTCACTCGGTAACAAATGATGCCGAAGCTCATAATGGGGTGTGGGCAGTCCTTGTAGAGGTGACCAATCAATCCGCAATTGCGGCATGTGTGCATTTTTGGTGGAAACCCAGGTGGATGCCCCCGTTCTGACTCCATAGTTAGTCTTGCAAGACGACGAGGAATCGTTGCGTCGATTTTCTTCTCATGTGTATCGTGGGTTAACCTTTAAGCCGAGAGCTCGATGTACCATAAATCAATCCGTGTTGAATATGTCACTTTTGAATGACAAGTCGCATGATGCAATAAGGCGTCTTGCAACATAATGCTTTGAAATAGATGCTAGATAATCGTTCATGTGCCAATCAGTCGCCCGGTGAACTCCTTTTGTCATTGTGTATTGAATGATGTTTTTTGCCCCACTTTGCGTTATGATGTATGCTAAGCTTCCCGGATTGATCCCATAATGCAGATGAGCAAGGTGTCCCTTGCGAGAAATGGCTGATGATGGAAACAATTCAAATGAATGAATGTCGTCGTTTATCTTCGAAGGAGGAACATTCCAAGGCAGACCCAACCAGACGATCTCAGCGTCTGATGGAAGGTCGTCAATAATGTCACGCAAGCCATATATGTAATTGTTTGCTAAAACAATGTCATCTTGTAATATCACGGCAAACTCCAATCCTTCATTGACAACATGTTGCCACAACTGCATGTGACTCAAAAAGTTGCCCATTATGGCACGAGAGTTTTCAGACGAAATAAAGTCAGCATGTTTAAAAAGGTCAATCTCGGTAGGTGAGAAAGCATATTTAAAACCATCGACGGCCTCTTTTCTAAATATTGCATGTTGTGGAACACCAACCCTTAATAAGTTATTTACACAATGAATTTGCCTATCATTTCTGTGACTAAGGTTGATATAAAATGTTGCAACAGTGTCGGTTCTATTTGCGCCAAACAGACTTAACCATTCTAATGCACGTTTTGACCAAGTTTGTTGTCTTCCCCAAATTATGGAATCTTGAGTTGGATAAGTTGTCTCAGATATTTGTTTTAATAGGCTCACAACATTCCCCCAAAACTTTTCTGTGTAAACATCTCCATTTAACAAGATTCCCCTGTCCGCAATCATTTCTTGTAAAGCTGCCTTGGGAGTTGTGATGCATGTGCATCCACATGCTTGAGCTTCAAGCGCTGAAATGCAAAATGTTTCCTCGAAATCAGTCGGGTAGAACCAGAATTGAGACTGCAGCATGTGCTTTATAATTTTTGTGTTTGAAACAAAACCATGATACTTATAAAATGTCTCTGTGTACTTGTTTTGCAACTCTTGAGCACATGTTCGATATATGTGTAACTCACTATCCGGCAGCTGCTCTCGAATCTTAGGAAAGTGTATGAGCAAGTTTTCTAGTCCACGATCATGTGCCGACACCCAAATAAAACGATTGCGTACTCGTACCTCAGTATTTTGCAACATCATTTTAACATGTTCGTCCTCTAAAGCATTTCCAATGATATGGAACTTTGCGATACTCTCGGAATCTTGAATACCATATGTCTTTATGATTTGTGCTTTATGCCATTCACTCAATACGATAACACTCGTGATGCGATGCAAAATATTGTGAACAAGGGGTTTTCCAATGTCCGGTAGATGATGCCCTTCAAGCCATGGCAAAATATACGTATCATGCAGCCAAAGATACGTCTTTCTCGCTATTTCACTTGAATAGTGCACAAAGAAGTTCAAATACCTCCAGACAATTAAAATATCAAATCGAGAATGCATTCCTTCCAAGTGACGGTGATGTATGTAATGTAGATTTCCAAAATCCATGTCTTCATATGTGTTAAGGGAAGTTATGTAAATATCATACGTCGTCGACAACTCATTGCTAAGGTGTAAAAGGGCAAGTTCGCTTCCATAAATGTTTTCTGCAAGTCGCTTGTTATGGTGATCAAACAACTGTGCATAACCCATAAAAAAACATAGTTTTGGTTTGGCCATCTTTGCATGTGAACAACACAATCTGCAGTTGCAACTAAACGCAATCAAAGCTAAATAAGCATCGTATCACTTATGTGCTATTTTGTTCCGCATTTATAGTAGTTACGACATAGTTATAGGCAAATGGGCATTGAACCACGAATTTGGGGGCCACATTTGTGGACGGCACTTCATTTGATATGTGAGGCGGCTCCTGCTCAACTAACAGCGGAGCAGCGAACGCATTATGCGGCCTTTTTTCAACACCTTGCACATGTGTTGCCGTGCGGTAAGTGCTCAACCCATTTACAAACAATTTTGTCGACATCACGTCCTCTTGGTGCATCAATCACTACACGTGAACGACTCATCGACTGGTGCATAGGTTTGCATAACGATGTGAATGCTGATCTCGGCGCCATGCCCATGGACGTAAAAGATGCTCGTATTCATTGGGCGGCTGTTGCTGCTGGGATTAAACCTGCGTTCGCTCATGTGTGCCAGCAGTGTGGCAACCACGTTGCCATACCTTTGGATAATGCATCGAGTGCTAAATGGGTATTCGGTTCAGGGGGTTTAATTATAGGTATCGTTGTAACCATCATAATCGTAGGTGTACTACGCAAGTAGTTCTGCATCCTAACCAAGTTTCTTTTTATCGTCCAACATTGTTCTTTGTGACTACAAAAATAAGTACATGTGACAAGTTCACAACCATCGTTTAAAAGGCGGCAAAACCGCCGCTCGTGAAGCCTTCGGGCATATCCTCCTCCTCCTCCTCAAAAGCCTCCTTAATCTCTTTCTTGTCGTGGTTAACGAACTTCTCCTTGGGGCCCATGGCATAGTTTACAAACTTCTCCTTGGGCTTTGTGTCATCGGCACCCTTTTGGGCAACCGAGGGCGGTGCCGCCGGGGCACTCTCGGGAGCAGCGACGCCCTTCAGCATGGGGGCAACCGCCTCACGCATCTTTTTTGCGGCATCCTCCATGGTCTCGAAGTACTCGGCCGTGGCAAGGTTGGCGGCATTGGCAGAGTAGCCCTCGACGTCAGCGATGATGGAGCGCGAAGTAGCGAAGCTCATGGTGGCAACCACCACAAGCATGATGCAATAGGCGATTAGGATAAGCGACACGATCCACGCATAGACATCGCACCACCACTTGGAGTGAATGCCAGTCTTGGCATCACGGAAGCCAGCGCCGGTGACAACACACGTGATTTGGAACAGGGTCAGCAGGATGGTGGGCAGAGATAGCAGCACCAACAAGAGGACCACAGCGATCTTCTGGGTGAATGCGATCTTCTCCTTGCCCGCAAGGATGTAGACGGAAACGAATGCGACCGTTAGTAGGATGAAGATACCGGCCAACTTGGATTGAGGGGCACCGACGAAAATGTCGCCTAGAGACATCATGATATCTAGCTTGTTTGGGCTTTGAGCTGTGTTCTATTCCCATCATAGATAAAAAAGATACTGGAGGCCAGCGACGTGCCGAGCAAAAATGGAATGCATGACCCCACATTTAAGGATCTAGTGTTTTGTTTACTACATGGTGAAGTGTTGCCAAGGCGTCCATCTCATTCACCTTGCTCTGTAAAAGATGGGGATCCCATATTATTTCTATGTGATCTGCAAGTCTCATGATGGCATCTTGCGATCCACTCCTCCACTGAACATATGCGAGTTGTACATGGACTTTAACGGTGCTGTGTACCAGGCCGTTCACAAGTTGACGGCGGCCGGCGTGCATGTGTCTGACGAGTCGGTGTGTGCCGAGACAATGGCCTACCTAAGCTGGCTTGTGGACACAGTCAAGCCAAGTTCCGAGGTTGGCGTTTGCCTTGATGGTGTGGCACCTCGGGCCAAGATGGTCCAACAACGCAAGCGGCGCTACATGGGCATGTTTGACAAGGCGAAGCGTGCGGCCATTCAAGTAAATGACGGTGAAAGTGAGGCTACGTGGGACACATGTGCCATATCGCCCGGAACGTCTTTCATGGCCACGTTGGCAACCACGTTGCGCACCTTCGTAAAAACAGTTCCATGGGCCGATAGGGCATGGGTGTCCCCGGCCGATGAGCCGGGCGAGGGCGAGCACAAGATCTTCAAGAGGCTCAGCAATTGGTATAACACACGGTCCCAAGACATGGGTGCAGCGACGATCATCTACGGTCTCGATGCGGACTTGATTATGTTGGCCCTCATGTCGCATCTGCCTGACATTTACTTGATGCGAGAGCCACAGCAAACACAGACGAAAGGGTCCCCCGATAGCCCCTTCCTCTATGTCGACATCACGGCCCTGCGCCGTGGCATCTTGTCGGACGTCCACACGCACTATGGCTGGCCCCTCGAGGCCGAAGCCCTGACGGATCCCTTTCATACCAGTGCCGACGTGTGGATCGAGACGTACATCGTGCTGTGCTTCTTGCTGGGCAACGACTTCATCCCGGCACTCCCGGCCATGACGTTCAAAGAGGCGGGCCTTGAGAGCATATTGCGTGCATATGGACGTGTTCTGGCATCGGCGGCCCCTGCTCCGCTAGTGGATCCGGAGACTGCGACGATCGACTGGCATACATTTGGCTTGGTCCTCGAGGAGCTGGTGGCCGAAGAGAGCCAACGTGTTTTCGAGGCTTGCAAGGCAAACCTTGAGCGCCGGTGCCATGCACGTACGCCGGAGGAGCGCGTCGAGTTCTTCCCGCTGCTGCCCGAGAACCGCGACCCGGTGGCTGTCGAGATTGGTAGCGGCAAGTGCAAGGACTGGTACACGACGTACTATGCGGGCCTGTTCAGCTGCACGACCACGCCCATACACAAGCGCAACATCCCGACGTTGATCCGTGACAGCACACGGTCTTACTTGCAGGGCTGTGCCTGGGTCTACCGCTACTACAAGCAGATGCCGAAGGACTCGAAGTGGTACTACCCCTGGGGCTACGCGCCGAGCATCCGTGACCTGACCAACACGGTCAGGGCGGAGGGCGCGGTGTTGAGGGGTCGGGTGAATGCTTGGAAGGCTCCTGCCACCAATGTTGGCGACCACGCTGGTGACAGTGAGTGGGTGAAGCCCTTGACACAGCTTCTCTGTATCTTGCCTCCGACATCATGTGCCCTACTGCCACCTCGGTACCAAGAGTTCATGAAGTCGCCGGCTGACGGTTGCATGCACTTTTACAAGACTGATTTTCACGTCCACACGTTCCTTAAGACCCGCATGTGGGAATGTCACCCGATGCTGCCTATTCTCGATGTCGATTGGATCGAGGGGCGTGTAAACCGGGCTTAGAGACATATATAAGTATGACCTACAAGGCTGTCTCTCTCAAATGCCACATCCGCCAACATGGAACGACATCCTTATCGGCCCGACCTTCGTTGTCAACCTCGCTGCCAGCACCGACCGGCTTGCAAAGGTGATGCCCGAGATACAGGCGGCCGGTTTTTGTAATTGTGAGCGATGGGCCGGAGTAGATGCACGTGTGCGTGGGGCCCTCGAGGCAGGTTGGGCCCGGCATCAAACACCAACTTTCGATCCAAGTGACGGCGAGTTCGTAAGCTACCCTGGTAAGCAAGGGTGCTTCTTGTCACACATTGACCTATGGGCCCACATTATAAAGACTGGCCTGCCCTACGCCACGATATTCGAGGACGACGTGTGCTTTCATAGTCACTGGCGAGCCTTGGCCCCCGAGTACTTTGCGGCAACGCCGACCGACTACCATTTGATGTACTTTGGCAATCAGATCGACTACATGATGGCCGGTCACATTCAGCGTACACCTGTATTTTGCACGCACGCATATGTAATTACCCTTGAGGGCGCTCGCATCTGTTACAATGCGCTCATGAAAGACATTGCTGGCGTCCGGACCATTGACTGCATGCTGATCGATCACATGAAACGCGATGTCTTTAGTGGAGGTGCAATACGTGCACCTTTTAACTGGTATGCATGGAACGGAACAGCCTTCTTTGATCCACGGGCAACCTCAGATCCGGATTGGGCAAAAAGGAACACCGGTCTCGTTTTTCAAGACGTGACTTGGGGGTCGTTGGTAAGGCATTGGCCTTAAAAAGTAAGAGTGTGCAACGCAAAACAACAACGTGTAATTTAATGGCTTTCACATCCTTATTTAAAGCCCACTCCGGGTACTCATGACCCATGCAGGCAAACTTTGAGCCATTTCGGCGTTATGGTCGGCTATGGCCAAGAAGAGTGAGCATATTGTGTAAAATTGCATGTCGCACGGCTCACGTATTAATTTTTTCATGGCCATCGCGAGTGCGTAACGAGGACCTTCCATCGGGTCTTCTTCGACGGCAACGTCCAACTCATTCATGAGAAATATGTTTGTTGGAATGTGAGGGTTTAGGTTCATGAGCTCATAGATGTAATAGACGTTAAAAGGGTGAATATTAGAGAACCATTCTATTTGTGTGTAAAATCCCAACCTTTCGTATCCATGAAGTACGTCGACAAATGCATCGGTTGGCGTCCTCCAAACTATAATAGGATTGCGTGCAAGCATGGGCAATCGAGCCTCGAGTCGGTTGAGACGCTGCGATGCCTCCTCAGTTATAAGCTCCCGGGTGAAGGGATTGATGGCTTCACCGCCATTGGCATCGACATATCTTAAAAGTTCGGATAAGCTTAATACATACAACTTCCCATGTTTACACACATAGCTAAAGCGCTCGTTCTGAGGAATATCTGTTATAGATTCGAGTGTAAATGGGTCCTTATCATTCATTGGTGCCATGCATGAGCCTGGCCCTGTCCAAGGCCCTAGAAGTATCATGCTTTGTTTAGCGATGAAGTTGCGCACAAGGCGTTGGGCGCTTACGAGTCCTCGCATCAAGAATGGCGATCTCGAAATCATAGCCGCAATGAAGTATCGCTCGGCAATGAAGGACGCTGGCGACATGCGACCAATCCAACCTATAGTAATGGCTTTTATGGACAGCTCGTATTTGGGAAATATGTACTCAAGCATGACCGCCGCGGTCATAAGTGTATTTGATCGATCACATACATAATCCGGTCTCGCCCGTGCAAAGTACTTAATAACATTGTCCCAATCCCATCTATTCTCGTTGCGCAACATGATTCTCAAAAGTCGTTGTACGGGACGTTGAGCCTCAGCTTTATGGTTGCTTCCGCAATAACCACACTTGCGGCATTCTTTGCGACACGGAGCCCCATTGCTTTTATATGGTCGGTGCATGCAAATAAGGAGATTTTGCGTCGCTAATTGCATCGTTGGCGGCATCGGTAGTGTGACATCGACCTCCATCTATGGCGCCTTACCTATATGTTTGTTTATAGACCCCACGTCTTAAGTCACCGTATTTGACCAATTTTGCGCCCCGCAGTAATGCTAGCAACCAATATGAGTGTGCCAATTGCTGTAAGCACGAGTGCCTTAAGAACGTCTCTTTGAATCCAAATCACTAAGAGAAACAATGAAAACATTGCAAGGGCAACACTAGCCGGAATGGCATTCTTCCACTTCATGATAAAAGGGATCATAGGTATTATGCCCGCCATCACGTATGATGCAAACATGACTGCTGCATATAACAAAACTTGGGACATCGTGTATGCAGCCTTTGTAGTAAGCAAAAAACTTTCATCCGCTAAAAATGCCCCAAACGCCATGCTTGCTGCCTCGACAAAGATGAGGATGCCACCCGTCGTAAGGATAGCCGGTAAGCCAAAGCCCGCTGAGGCGACGCCGACAACAACACCTGTAGTCGAAATTAGGCTATCTTCAATGCCGTAGGTTAGGTTGCGCACGATGAAGGGGTCACTCAACCATGATGCCATGCCATCTCTACTTAGTGATGCGTTTCTTCTTAGCGGACGCGAGCTTCTTCTTAGTTGTAGAAGATGTCGGTTGTTTGGCAACTGACCCACGTGCACGCGGCTTACCTCCTGCTCTCGGGAACATCTCGTCCACCTTGAGGATAATCGCATCGGCACCGACAACCTTCATACGGTACGCTACTTCTTCTGCCAGCATCATAGCCACCTTTCGACGCTCGCTATCATCCATGTTCGGATCGGTTTGACGTAGGATGGTGAGCTCCTTGGCCAAGCGGTCTTTATAAACCAATTGTACCTGCGCAGCCAACTCTTGAAGAAGATCGGCTCGAGCAGCCTTCTTCTGTTCCCTCAAGGCTTTCCATTGGTCAGCACGTAGAGTGCGGGCCTCTTCGCGTACTGTTTTAGCCGATTGTAGAGTAGTACGTATTGAAGCACGTGCAGATGCGGACGATGGTGTAGGTTTGCAATCCGATTTACCGAAGCATGCAAAACCTCCGGCTGTTTGCATCTTTAATATAGTGGACGGTCCCGACATAACTACCTACAATGTACTTGCTACAACTCCTTTCCTCCTCTATCTGGTATTGCACATTTTGTATTCAGCAACCCAAAGACGTCGGGCAACCCCAAAAAAGGACGCGTCACATTTAGTCTTTAGCCACCCAAAACTACTTAAGCGATACAGTTCATTACTGTACACTTGCCCAAGGCACTCGCTCACAGTCTCAAGTTTTACTCAACCATGTCCGTCAAGGCCAAGAACATCGATGTTTCGGCGATTCGCTTCGGCGACGTCCGCACGCTCGAGGGTGCTGGTGGCGCCAAGATGGTCAACATGACCTACAAGGGTGGCCGCTTCTTCATGCAGTCGGCGCTGATGCCGATCGACTATGGCCTGAACGACAGCTACGCTCTTGACGACAAGCTGAACAAGCCGCACGATGGGCCCCGCAAGTTCACTGTAAGCCTGTCGTTTCGCGACGTGGACCGCAACCCGGCGGTCAAGCATGTTCACGAAAAGCTCATGGAGATCCAGGAGGCAGTGATCGATGCAGCCTACAAGAACCGCCTGGCCTGGTTCAAGAGCGACTGCAAGAACATGCGCGAGATTGTGGAGGCCAAGTTTTCGCCGATCGTGAAGCTCGCCATCGATCGCGACACGAAGCTGCCGAGCACCACGCTACCATCGTCCATGCGCATCAAGCTGCCGTACGACGAGAAGACGGACACCTTTAACTTCGTGTGCACTGATCTCGAGAAGAACGCTCTTGAGTTCAAGGATGTGAAGGACAGCCTTCGTGACACTCGTGCACGCATTCTGTACCAGTTCACCGGTGTGTGGATCACCAGCACCGGCTTTGGATGCCTGTTGAAGGCGACCGAGGTGCACCTTGACTCTGTGAAGGTCGTCAATGCTCCAGCCATGGAGGAGGACACGGATGACGAGGGTGGCAGCGAGGTCGACGAGGACCTTGTAGCTGACGTGATTGCAGCGGCACCCGCCCCGATTAAGAAGCCGGTGCCGGTTGCCCCTAAAAAGCCAGTTGCACCGGCGCCGCCTGTGATGCTCCCCGACTCCGATGAGGACGAGGAGGAAGAGGTCGAGGAGGATGAGCCCGCACCCGTGCCGGAGCCGGAGGAATCCGAAGAGGAGGATGAGGAGCGGGAGCCGACCCCGCCGCCTCCCCCGCCCAAGAAGGTCGTGAAGAAGACCGTCGCCAAAAAGTAAAACACAAACTTGACCAAAAAAATCAGCACTCATCATTTTGCATTGTTTAACTCCTCATTTTTGCTCTGGCATTCCCTCCCATTCGAGAGATCCTTCGTCCTCCGATCCATCGAATTGCAGTCGCTCTTCAAAAACGGGGTTGTTTGATACAGATGCATGTGTTTGCTCTAAAGCTTGTAAACGACGATGAAAAACCGCCATTGCTTCTTCTAACAACTGTAACCGCGCCTCCATGTTGCAAATTGAGTTATCAGTTGCTCGCTGAAAGCGCTCATCGTCAAGCGAACGCATCCAAAGCTCAAACTCTATAAATCATATGACATTATGATTCTAAATATAAAGGCAATGTATCCTTATAGGACTACGTCTTCTTGTTGTCAAACGTCAGGGAAACGTCCTCCTTTGGAAACGTCATTTGTAGGTACATACCAAATGCTGGGTACGTCCCTTGTAAAAACTTAAGATGGCCCTCAAACTCGCGAATGAAGCGGAGGAGCGGCACTTCCATGGTGTGGAGTGTGCTAAAGAATGCTTAATGCAGTGGTGTTCTTATCCATGAAGTCATTTTTTGTAACAGTCGCGCCAGGCACAAGTTCACTGTGTTGGAAATCCAGCGTGCTATGCCTGCAACGCTCCTTCCGTCTACCACGCCATTGTCACTTGATACAAACTCGCTGTCGTTGTCTCTATAATCCGTGTTTTCATTCACCGCCTCCTCCTCCGCCTCCGCCGCGTCAACCTCCACCGCCTCCACTGCGTCTGTTAGTTCGACCAGCTCTCCTGTCGTTAAGAACCGGTAAAACGAATTCTTGCCGTGCCAGTCACCAATGTCTATCGTGTATGCGTCGCCCGTATAGAAGTTCCATATTTCAACACTGTCAACCTCGATATGGGCATCCCATGCAAGCGTGGCATACCCAAGAAGCTGATAGAGCTCCCGCGTGCTAGGTGCATGGTTAATGGTTTTGATGTCAACCAACCTGGTGCCGATAAGAAGGTCGGCATCAGCAGGTATGTCATCATCGCCAAGCGCGGGCGTATATCTGATATGGGTTGCATGTTGCACTCGTGGACTCACAAATCCTTTCAGATTAGTCATAAAATTTTTAACTTTTTCTAGGTTGTCCTCACAAACCCACTTCGTGACTTCCATGAACTTTTCTTCTGCGTTGCTTTCTCTGTAAAATCCTTGTGCTGCTGAAACGACGAGAACATCAAATATTATGTCTTCGGTAGGATTCAAATCGTCGAAAAACTTCGAGTAAGCAAGGAGCCAGTTGTATTTGAAGCATTTGCTGATTACGTCGTTACCAAATGGAGTAGATTTGCATTTATTGTCATAGAACTTGATGTGTCGGTCTTTAAATTTATCTTTATAGGACCTGGCTTCCCATACCACCCTACGCACTAGATAATCCATAAAGATTCCCTCATACTGTGGCCAAATCTTCGGTAGGTTCAGCATGGGTGCATTCCCACTGCGCTCCCACTCCGGCAGTTTACATATCTGCTTCACGAGGTGCTCACTCGTGCTCCACTCTAAATTCTTAATCCGCGTTGTAAGTGAGCCTTTCATTGTGTATGCTCGATATCACTTATCACTCGAAGTCAATTTTTGATGTCGCAAAAGGCAGTGCGTGCTAGGCATTCGGCACACCCCTCGTAGGGGAACGCTTGCCATGCATTCGTCTTGGAATAGATTTCAGCCATTTGCGACATGTCGACATGGAGTTCACATATATCCATTTCTATGTTTAGAACCTCTGTCGACGTGTCTCGAATCGCGGCTTCTAAATCGGCAATCCGCGAGTTTTCCATGACCACTTCATAATAGGCATTTGCAAGCGTGTGAAACGCCCATACGGGGGCGTCCGGCTTAAGCGTAGGTACTAAGTACTACGTAGGATTAGGCTTTTGAGTAAGAAGTAAAATGCCGGTGCCGAACTGGACACGCTTTAATGCTGTCATCATAACACGCCACAATGATATAGCCCTCTATGGCAAATGTGTTACATTTTTGGCTCACATCCCATTTCCTCGCATTGTTATCAAAAATCCAAGGCCCGACGAGTACATGGACCGGATTCTCAGCAAAGACTTTGATATGTACGATTGGATCATTAATATTGACGACGATGCATTTTTGTGGAATCCGACTCGCCTTTATGAGCTCATGATCTATATGCAACGCACGAACCATCACTATTGTGGCATGAGTGACGGGCTTACATTGACCCCTAGAGAGTGGGGTAACCCTGCGAGCATGAATCCGTTTTTCAATGTATTTCACATGAGGGCTATTCGAAAAATAAAGTCAACAGAAAACCACGAGCCGACAATCATTGATGCAATGCAGAACAAAATACCTTGGCACTCTCTCGAATGCTATCTGCGAGCACTTGCACCGGCGCCGAGTCATGCCGAGTGTGCGCAGTTTTCTTTCAATCTTGAACCCTTTTATCCGCACTTTTTCGACCTTCTACGATACACGAATCCCCTCTTTTTGAAAGGACAATCTTACGTAAGCACGGCACCTATAACAGATCAGCACATGCGATCCCAAAACATACCGATTGCACAAAAAGAAGGTATACTATTTCATGATGATCCGACCACGACAATTCTTTATGACCACGAAGGCGCGCCTTTCTTATATCACACATGGTATGCACGGTGCTATTCTGACCCTGCAAGCCCACATAAGGTGCGCATTGACCGTGTGGCACACGCTGCTAAAGAGGCCTACAAAGACTTACTTACAGTACACGCAACGTCCACATCACGATCAAGAACATTTGAGTCGCCGCTATCATCGTCCCCTTCATCGTGGGGTTGCCCGTCTCCGCAATGATGCATGGGCCCGTCCCAACCCAAATAGAGCATGTGACGGTATCGACGAATCGGTAAAACACTGCCGATGACAGTGCAACGAACGCAATGACGGCAATGACGGCTATCTTTATTTTTATGCCGAATCGCCGATCGCTTTGTGCAATTTGAGCATTTGGTTGCCGAGCAACTATGGGCATTGGGACGCGTGCAGGGACCGGATGCGGAACGGGCCCTGGTCCTGCGGCAGCCGCAAGGGCCGCCATAGTGTATGGATTCATGGGGGGCTCTTTGGGGCTGAAACCACTGTAGTCGTGGGGGACACTTGGCATTGTCAACACGTACAGCCTTATCCACACTTACATATAGGTAGCAAAATCACATTGCTTTTGTTGTACTTTTGCGTGTAAAAGGCTTGCGTGTAGCCCGCCTTTTCTTTGGTGCCGACGTGTCGTTTGCCATAGCCTCTATCGGGTAATTCATTTGAATGTAAGCATCAAATGCCGCATCCTTTCCGTCAAACATATCGGGTAGGCCCATCGCGCATGCCCGCCTATTACCGCCAATCGTTTTCACAAGAGTGTCAACATGTGTAGCTTCAAACTGCTCGAGCAGCCATTTATCAATCGTGTCCACCATGCCGACGTTCTCTTGAAGGGCCTTTTCGAGCCTCACATAGAAGCCTTTGTCGCACTTGATCTGCATGCCGCCCCTCCAAAAGAGATCCTTGTCCTCAAGCTTCGCCATGTCAACCTCGGTGCCGTTTTTGCTTTGAACGGTGTACAGCAGCCATGCCGCAAAAGCACAGCACAACAGTGCACGCTCCCATGCAGGCATTTCCATATTCCAGTAGCGGCGAGCGATGTTCCTGCCCTCATAGGAAAGTGCCTTTTTGACAAACCACGTCTCCGTATGCCCCTTCTTTTGTCCGTAGTTCTCGAATGAAAGAAGGTCAAGAAAGAGATTGGACATGCGCACGACGTCGGGTGCTTGTGTAGGGTCAGCCATTCGGTGCTGCATATTCGCAAAGTTGCCGCCCATGCACGCCAGGTCGCAGAGGTACAAGTGTTTTGCAACGAGCATCATGGCAGGCGCCGCGCCTTTGGGGTCGTAGTCATCGTCGTACTCGTGCTCATCGGTATAATCGTCATCGATCTCTTTGCGTGCATCGGCTGCTGATATGTTTCCGTCGGCTGCGTAGGCCATGAAGCCCTCGAAGGTCATCTTAGTCAGGTCGCGATGTGGCGGATTCGGTATGCACAGCTTGGTCACATCGATCGGAATGCGATCGATGAAGGTCTGTAGGGCCCCGTAGCTTTGAAGGAGCTCTTTGTCGAACGTGACCCGGCCGTAGTCTATCAATATGAGGCGCTTTCCTTTATCGGCTTTATCGGTCCCTTCAACACCGTACAGAATATTGCTAAAGTGACTGTCATTGTGCGCGAAGCCGAGGTTGATGCCCAAGTAGGCAATTGCCCCGAGGAACTCGGGAAGGGTCTTCAAGATCGACGCGATTGGGTGACGCTGGTCCTTGATGGTGGTGCTCAGAGACTTGCCCTTGACGGCAACAAAGGCCGAGCACATCACCATGTCGCTCGAGCCCGGCGTCTTGGCCGGACCGCACACGGCCTTTGGCTGTCGCGCCTCGAACATGTCGGCAGGAATCCAGCTCGACTTGAGCTTTGCTAACGCTTTTTGAGAGATGGGAGTAATGTGGGTCGTGAAGCAGTCGACGTACGTCATCAGGCATTGAAGGCGCGGCTCTCGCAGTTTGAGCCAAGTCAACATGTACCCATTTATGGTATCGTTCAAGGGCGAATCGGCTAACGGATTGGGAAGTGCGAACTTGATGAACAGCGGGACGGTTGCTTGCGACCCCACCATCGACGCCGTCATGTACGTAAACATGCAATGCGCCGAGTTGGCTTTGAGCTCCGAACTGAAAAGCACTCGAGAGAAGGCTATGAGAAACACGAGCGTCGAGAGCTGAGCGTCGTTGCAGCCAATGTCGGCATCCTTCAAGCCTTGTACAGCATTTTTGTACTCGGCTTGCGTCTTTGCGGCTTGGGCGGCCGATAGCAGACACAAGATTTCTTTGGGAATGCCAAGTGGTTTCGGCTTTGTCCTCATATGCTTTGTTACATTGAAGGCGCATAATGTAAAATGACAAAAAATGACACGTAAGGTTCATCCCTCAACTATCCAAGTCATGTTGAAGCTTTCGGCAAGGGCGCCTGGAATGCATGTCCAACACATGAGTGTCTTGTTGCATTCGTATGCCTCGTAGCGTCCGAGTTGGCGCAAGTAGGCCTCACGCCGTGCTTCATCAAGCGCCATGTAAGCATTGATTTGCTTCTTGGTGAGCACCGCCGGTATGTTGTCGCTAGGATCGCCCATGAGCACCTTGCGGCGAATGTCGGCCGTTCCTTTCTTGACGCCGTCTGGCCAAATATCCTTGAGCGGCAAGCAGAATATGTCGCACTTTTCGTCCTTGAGCTGCAAGAAGTCGTGGTCGCTCGATATGATGATGATCTGTTGTTGCTCTCCCATTATGGCACGTACTTGACGGTGAAGTAGGCACACAACATCATCTGCTTCGAGCTTGGAGTGGGCAACTTTGTGGTGTGCATGAAAGTCGCGTAAAACATCGTGGCTATCCTCACATCCATCTGCAGATTGAGTCCTATAGCGCCGCTTGTATTCCTCGTATACTTGAATACGCCATATAGACGACGGTGGACAGTCATAGCAGAATATGATGTTGTCCGGGGCCACTGCCTTGTTACCGCGCCCTATGAGCCCCCACTTTTTCTGGATCTTCGTGATGTCGGCATTTGAATGTTTGATAAGTGCCTCGACGAAGCCTTCCTCTCCGGCCTCTTCATTGTTCTTCATAGACCACCATCGCGACGTCGCAAAGAGCCGATGGATTGTGAAGTAGCTGGCGTCAATCAAGATCACGGGCGCAGCGCGGCTTAAGTGAATAGTTGTCATATTCAATGTCCGATCATTGGGACCGGTGAGGGTGTCGTTTTTTGGTTGAGCTTAATGGGCAGCATTTCCGCTTTTTATAAAGTCAAGGGCCTCTAAGTCCATGACACGTTGTTGTTCCGGAAGGCACCGTTGTTGCATGCGCTCCCATTGTGCAAATACTGCATTGTCCTCGTTGTAGTCTATACTTTGATCGTCACTATCTTCTTGGTCATCTTCTTCGCGAACGTAAGCAAGAATGTCACCCGTATAATTTCCATTTAGCAGGCTTCTCTCAAAGCGTTCTGTTTGCTTTGGCTCATAGTAATGAAAGGCAAATATGATGGTGTGGTTTACACCCTTAAAATCGTAAAGGTCGCCACCGGGACGCTCAAAGCGCAATGTCAACTTTGTCAGTTTACCTATAGGATGAAACTCTCGTAATGCAACTTTGTTAAAGTCCAACCTATTTTCGCTATAGCCTATCACTCCAAGTCGCAATTTGGCGAGCCCGAGAGTGTGACGGCCTACTGAGAGCGAGCGCACCATGTTGTCCTCAATCTCCGGGCAACGCAAGGTTACATAACGCTCTCCCACAAGCGAAACAATACCTGGAGCCTCCAATCGATGAAATGCTTCTGCAATACGAACTCGCATCGACATGTGGTAGAAAATATTTGCGGTATCCGCAGCAGGCACCCATGGCCCTGCTGCCCCAGCATCACTTTTAAGAAATGTTGTTGTGCCATTGGCAGCGCTAGATGACACATCATTATAGAATACACTTACGGGTTTAAGATTGTCGTTATTGTAGACTATTATCCAATAGTCTTGATTTGCATACACATTAACGCTCACAGTGGCGTTCACAGTTGCGTCACTAAAAGAGCCGTCTACGGAAGAAATGGCAAGTTGCCCTGTTGCCATTACGGTCCCCGGAGATCCAGATGCATTACTCCGAACCTCCCACAACACAAAATCATCGATGCTAGTGGATGATGATGCCAAGGCCACATCAAGACCAACAAAAAATGCATCATATGGCGCTGTCCAACGTTGCGCTGCCCATTTCAAGTTGGAAATTGGTTGTGATCGTAGGACACCTCGAGGACCTTGAAAAACGAGAATATCCGGTCCTCTTGATGGCCATTCACGATCCGTGCTTGCATACAGCCTTGGTGATCGAATGGTGATGGATCCCGTGGTGCCAGTCGCGCCACGCCATTCATACGAACGACCAACGCCCACCTCGAAAACTTGTCGTCCTCCGTTCATAACTTGTCCACCTCCTTCAACGAAAACAATACCACTCACTGGTGCAATGAATGCACCCGGAGTTCGTGTTGCACTGATGTTTATGCGTGCTGCATCACCTGTAGAATGTAGATCGAAGCCGAGCGCCTCCGCGATCGTTGACATTTCCATGTCAATAATGAACGAGTACGGACATGTTAGGACCAATGTGTTTCGAACGTCAGGCGGGCTACTCAATGATGATACGGTTATTCCCGCACTCACGGCACCTTCACTATCTTGAAGCACACTTGCGAGCATCACCGCATTCAGAGCGGGTAGCAATGTTTGTATGCTGTAGTCACCAATTGGGACTTCAACGGTTGTGAACGAGGGAGCATCCGGAACGGATCCATCGGAAGTGTTATAGATGCAAAATCGGATTGTATTATTGGCAACATCGATGTTGTACATTGTGCGAGGTATCGTCGCTTCAAGGACCTCCATACCCACAATGTTCTGAAAGGGCGTCGGGAATCGAACAACATACTCACTCGGGGTTGGATGTGTCGAACGATCGCGGTCCTTGCTATCCACCAAGAAAACGTAGTTTTGCTTCACACTATGTGCCTTAAGGTAGTCAATATCCTCAATTGGCATCGTGTCCTAGTAGCACCCTCTGTTAACGCAACATAAATTGGCGCTCTAAGTAATGGATTGATCAATTTATGGTTGTTCAATTACAAAATAAGTTATTTTCATATGGCCTTGTTATGCCTTATTTAAGTGGCGTCGTACTCCATAATTTCTTAACATGTACGTTGCCTTCAAACAAGTATGGTTCTACATTCTTATAATCTCCGAATCTAATGTTTTCCCATTGGTTTTCATAGTACCCGCATACATTTTTGCATCCGCCCTCAGTTTGCCCGTCGTTGGCGACCGGGTTCGGGCACTCGCGCATCATCTTGACGGCGTAGTAGGCCGCGCAATCAACATTTGTGTCACACGTTTTTTGGCAAGTTTTCGCAAAATCAACTTTTGAATAAATCGTTTCTGTTCGCACCGGCATGTCATCAATTACATTAGCGTTTGAGCGAGTGTTGTATTCGACCTTAACCTCTAGTATCTGGTATTGCTTATCGATGGACCCAAGGTCACCTCGCATTTGACGAGTCGGGGCGCCCTCGGACCGTCCCGTCACGATGACGCCGTTTGGCACACGTATGCTTGCCACTTGGCGCGATGGATCCATTGCATTTTTGCCAGCAATGAGTCCGGTCGGAAAGCCCGAGTATAATGACTTTGAGAACGTGACAGGAACGATGACCTTCACATACAAGCTCTTTGGTGCGAAGTTTGCCGCAACCCACCCATTCGTGTTGTGGCCATGGATAGTTTGTTTTGTGCCTGTAAAACCGTCGCCGCTATAGAGTGTCAATTGGTAGCCGATTGGCACTAGAACTTGTTGAATCTTTGCAGTATCGTTGTAGTAATAGCTTGCGGCAAATGTCCCGTCGTTGATGTCGACAAAACGGTACTCATCATTTCGCAGAGTTGCAGTCCATTTTACCGAGGTAGATTGAGCATGAGGAGTCCCACTCATTACGACGGGCCGCATCGGGCTTATTTGCAAGCTACGCACGGATGATCGGCTCCCCATATTGTGTTCCCCTGGCGTCGTGTAGTCAATGCTCATGCCGTCAAACTTTAGGCCGGACCATATACGCACCGCCCAGCCCTCTGGTATTGTAATTTTGTCAACATTTCCAGAGACATTGCCGAGATCCGTTGCTGTAAGGTCCTTTGCGCCAATGTCCATTGTGGATGTGCCTGAGGTAAGTCTCGGTGGTACATAGGCCCCCGCTTGGCCTCGAATGGCCGGCACGGCGAGGTCATAAAACTTGCAGTAATTGTAAAAGTCACGGGTATTTCGAATGTTCCAATTCTTGTAGTCCCACCCTTTGTCATAGTTGCGCAACTGACACCACTTCATGCTGCCATTTGGGTTGTAGAACACGAACCGCGAGTCAAGATACGTATCTTTGTCTCTGTAATATGATCTGTCGATGTGGCCGTTTTCAAAGACGCACGACTGATATCCATTATTCCAAGAGCGTCCCTCACGCTTATAAACATGACGTAATGCTTGGTCCTTCAACCCTTTCCCTTGGTCATTACCTGTGTATTCAGCGACATTGTAGTGATGCAACGGAATGGACCAATCATTACAAGGATTATAAGGCGGTGATGGCGCTGGCCTACTTCCACCTCCTCCCATGTTTTGCTATTGATTCACCTCTAATATGCATACTAGAAAAATGATGGCCAAATGATGGCCAAATGCATGATAAACTCGTTTTACATCTTAAAGTATAAGCGCCCATCATTCGTAATGTATTTGTAGGGCTTTTCTAGAATTGCCAATTTCTTTCCCTTCACTCGAGTGAGCATGTTGTCAGCAATGGCTTCCATTTTGCGCTCAAGGTCCGCAATCATCATATTTACTAAATTAATGATTTCAACATACAGCTTTTTTCTTTTTGTTTCCAACACAAATTTTGACTCAAGGTCAAGTTGACGTTTTCGGAGGTCTTTAAAAATATCTTGCTTTGCAATCGTTTGAGGCGTCATGACAACACGCTGGCCACTATCGGGCTGGCTGTATAAACGGTATTCCTCACCTTGCTTGCGTTGCTCGGCCAAAACATCCTGAATATCCTTGTATGTTTTTGTCATTTCAATGGCTAAGTCACACATGTGTGACCTGTACGTATTTTTTAAGCGTATAAGTTCGGTTCGGGACCAAAAGCCAAACCCAGAGATAGGAGTATTGCGGACTTGCGAGTTCCCAAGGATCTTTTCAAGGTCTCCGGACATTGTTTCAACTTTGTCGACTCTATCGCACACATTCACATTAAAAACATAAACATTAGCTGTGTATTTAAGTTGAAATATCAGGGACCGTCCTTCGACCACCTCAGCGAACAATGTTTTTGCAGCCTCTGTGTAAACTCTCTTCATGGTTCGAATATTATTGGTTTTGCAATAATATGATGTTTCGATATTGAATCGGGCAGGCTCTTGCGGCATTTTTGGGTCCATCTTCAATATTTCTGCATTGTTGTCTTGACCGCTTTCTACTTCAATCATAGCGGAAGGATCAATGCGGCGAAGAAAGCCATCGTCCCAATCATAGACTTCAAAGTTAATAATGATGCCATCGGGTGTAAGGTCAAGTGCCATAAAGCGGGGTTGCATCTTCAAGATCGAATAAAAGGGTTGCAGTCCGGGCACAAGGGCCGGATTAAAGATTGTGCAGAATGTTCGGCGAAGGGGTTCTGCATCCATGGTGTTAAACTCAACACGTTCATTGTCAAGCTCATTGGACAGCTTGTAATTAAAACCCGTGCGTGCCAGGGTTTCACCGTTGGCACGCTCATTTTTTTCGAGTGATGCAAGAAACACTTCCTTTGCACCGGTTGCCGCTAGAGGGGCATAACAATACGCCCATTGACGTGGGTGCCCGCGATTGTCGCTGTCGCTTCGCATTACTTTCAACAGTGGAAACGAGGAGTGATCGGGGCGCACCCAATCGTTCATGGTGAACTTGCATTGACGGCGTTTTAGTCGGGCAGCATCTTCAAGAACACGATTGATGCGTGCAATTTCGTCAGAATGGAAGGTCGCGTTTTCTGCCTCCATGGTGGCACGGCGCTCTTTCAATTCAAGGACATGCATTTGATACATGCCATCATCACATTCTTGAATATGGTCTGTCAAGTACAAGTTGCAAGGCTTGAGGGGCAACTTGGCGATAACGCTTGCATCGATTTCTTCGAGGGGCTTATCAATGGGACAAGACGAAGGGTCTCCTGAAGAGCACTGGTATACTGTTGGTCCAAAACCTTCCTTGATGTGTGGTCGAGAAGCCAAGATACCAAGGGCAATGAGAACAACAAGTGCCACAAATAGCCCCCATATTGTGTGTTGTTTCTTACCAATTGGCACGATGGCGAGCACACCAACACACATGACAATAAAGGAAATACTTATGGCGACAACAATTACTGCATTTCGATTGTCTACATCTGTTGACATGGTCATATCTGTCGCCTTACCCACCATTACCCGATGTGCAGAAGAAAAACAAATGGTATTTTGATAATTACGGATCAGCAATCGCCAAATATCGTAAGCCGCATGCTCTTATCTGCATTCGTTCCAACATCTGCAAATTTGGCAATCACCGTACCATAACTCCATGTCTTTAAGTCCCTTTCGAGAGCAGCCAATCCAAAGTAGCCATTTTCCAAGATAATATGTCGGATGACAACATATGCAAAGGCATTGGTCGTTTCTGTCCAGCCTCCTTGGGATCGAATGCGTTGTAGGACACATGCAGCCATGTGGGCTGCATGCCTCCGTTCCTTTTCAATTAGGGCATTTACCTTCATGCCACTTTCGGCCGCAACAAAGCAAACGTTATACACATCGGCGAATGCCTCAACGACGGCTTCGGACCATAGGACATTGGGAATGATAACTTTGCCTACATGGAACGCATGTGCATTTGCCATGGGATCAATGCGTGTATGATGTAGTGCCTCGTGTAACATAACCTTTGGGTACTCCTCGTACCTATGGACAATCACAAGGCCATTGTGTGCCGGTCCCCTATAGGTGAATGCACCATTGATGTGTGACGCCTCAACAGGTGCACCTCGGGGCGGCCATGTGCGAAGAGAGGCTGTCGGTATGATGATGTAAGACAAGGGTGTTGTGGACCCGAGCGTTTCCATAAGTGCGACGACTCGTGCAATACACCGCTCAAACTTGAAGCGGTGCCATGTCGATGCGGCATTCGGAAGGCACACGTAAATAGCTTGAATGCGGCTCTGAACATCTAGTTCCCAAAGGTCCATTCCGGCCTTTAGCGCATCAATCGCATCTTGGAGCCCAAATTGACTAGACCGAAGATGCCCAGACCATTTTGCGACATCATCGGCATTCAATTGTCGCACAATGCTTCTACCATGTATCTGGTCTTTTATGGTGCTATACCGATCTACATCCACTGTTGCCTCTAGCATTTGTGCTTCCTTATACCCCTTACCTTTTACAACGAAACGATATGGATGCACCAGGCCGATTGAGACATAATGTGAAAGAGCATGTGCCAGTAGCGAGAGGATGCCAGATCGTCGTTGACACGGCTCTTGAACCAATAGGTCGCCACGCTGGCAACTGTCGTCAAGCATACGGCACCATCAACGGGCCGCCGCTGGCACATCCATACACGAACGCTCTCGATGCTCCAAGTGAAGCCGACGACATGAGCGACCGCAAAGTCGACGGCATGTGCCAGGGATGTCAAGGTCCCGTGGTAGGCAATACTCGTTATGCCTACCGTTGTACATGTCGTCAATATGCGCTTGTGCCCACGACGCCACGCCAGAAAGGCCGGCACGAAGAAGCCGCAACTTGTGATGACAAGACCTACGAATGGAGCTGCCATGCCTATCCCCCTTTCCTTAAACAGGTAAATCAATTGCGGTTCGTTGGGCCGGCCGCCAACCGGCGGCTCCGCCAACGGGAGAATCATTGTTTTCTAAAGATTTGCCCTCGAATGTCGCCATTGATATGGGTGTGAGTTCTTCGCTGGGGTCCTCTATGGCGGAAGGCCCGCCATGTTTGTCGTACGGGTATGGCTTAACAAAACGCACCACCTTGTACACGGAGGGGGCCGATTCGGATATTTTTTCAAAAGTCTTATGATTTTCACGAAGGAACAACACGCCTGATGTGCTTCTTTTGTGACGCGGAAGAGCAAGTTCTACGGTGATTGATTCGGCCAATTTAATATAGCTTATGGACGCTTGAAGAGAGCCCGCAATAATTTCTGGAATCTTCAAGAACGACTCTATGGCACCTATAAGCGCAACTACGAGAGAAGATACCCCGACACTGATATTGACAGTACCTTGATAGGCAGGTGGGAAGGTACTAGTTCCTATACTAAGAAGACCCGATACACTACTTAAAATGATTTGCGGAATGCGTATACGTGTTTGTTTGCGTTTATATTGAAGGTATGTCAGGTTGTAACGCTGCGAAAGATACTGCGATATCTTTATGAGCTCTGTCAAATAGCGCTCTTCTTGCTCGCACCAATCTGTACTCATGTCACAGGGGCTTACTTCTATACTACTCGGCAATACTATTACACTACACTTGGTTCATGAAAACGATTCGTCTTTAATGCAAAAAAGAGGGTACATCAACACACTAAGCTGTATAAAAGCTTCGACTTTCCCGAACCACCCCCACCAAGAATGCCTTGCCACCGAGGCGTAACGATAGCTTCATAAGGCTCTTGACGCGAATATCGTCTCGAACAGGCTCAAGAGACGTCTCGTTCGTCAGGACATTTTGCCAATGAAGGGCCCTTGTATTTGCAGCCATCCCTACTATGCATCGAATGCGCACACCAATGATGTCACCTTTGTTGTCGGCAATCCATGCAGGGTTACTGTCAGTGCAGTACTCCCACCCGGTCGCTACATATCGATGAAATCGAGCCAAGTTTGCATTTAGCATAAGACGATGTGCAAGACCGGCGATGTCAAAGTGGGTGGTTGTCTCGATGGTCAAGCCGTCGAGGTATGTGACTTCCGCCATTTGTACTCCACGATTACCCCTTACTTATGGAACACACGATGTAGGATTTGTGTCGTCCATGTAGGATCACGGTTGTATTGGTGTACCAAACAGAAAGGCACACCTTTAGATGTTCGTACAATGCCGTCGCTCCCAAGAAGAGGGGTCGGGTCCGTCAATTTTTGGCCAAAGTATGGTTGGTGTTGGGGCGCTTGAGTCGTACCGAGTTGTGCCGCCCACCCATCCTCAGACGTGTTCTTGCGTGTGATGGACGCCCATGGCTCTAAAGTTAACAGAACATTCAAGGCTGCTTGATCAGGGTTCGATGTTCTGCCACCTCTGGACACCAAGTTGACGGCCAAGCAAAGGTCAAGGAGGACGCCAGCATCCCCCGCAATCGTGCCTGCATTGTAGATCATCATGTGTGACATAGCCTCCCAGATTTCCGGTCCGAAGCTGTCTTGCATGTTCCGAGCACCAAACAAGCACTCGTCGCGGTACAACAAGCTTTCGCACCCGACGTTGAGGCGCTTGCCATCGCCCGCGTGGGCCTCGAGCCACGTCATCGGATTGGATTGAAAGATAACGTCGCGCACGTCGGTTGTGACAATGTAGCGATAGGCATGTCGCTCGGCCCTCAAGAAGGTCCAAAGGTGAAGAAAGCGATCGACGACGATGTTGACAGGGCGGCCCGGAAAGACGTAGTTGCCATCTGCCTGCACGAACGTAAATACACGCACGCCGATGGACCGTAACTGCTCCACAAACTCTGTGCTTCCATTATAAACAATCATTGCAACATCACCAACATACCCTACATTCTGAAGGCTCTGTAGCCACGCGGCTACGTGGGGCATGCTGTAGCCGGTTATAGCACCGACGACGAGATCCTTGCGTGGGCGCTCAGGGTCCATTGTATGTTTAATGTGAAGGACATCCATAAAAATAATAAGTTAGGCTTTAAATGCGCACAAAAGCATAGTCGGCATCGGGGCCGTTGTCGTGCAACCGGTGCACGGCACACTTCCAGCCAACGCTCTCAATCCACGGCAGCGTCTCGTCTACCATGGGGGCACCGTCATTGTAGCGCGTATGCTGCATCTCAACAATCATGTGTGCTGCATGGTTGATGGTGTGCAGACCACCCTCAATGACGTCGCGTTCGGCGCCCTGGACGTCGATCTTGACTAGGTCAGGTAGCGGAAAGTCATGCTCGGCCACGAGGTCGTCAAGGGCCCACGTCACACGCGGCATGCTGGTGCCGAGCGGGAAGAAGTCGCCCGCCGTACAGCCGACCTCGCGGTAATATGAGTTGCCGCCAGGATGTGTAGCATTCTCATACCACTCGACGACATCACCGGTGTTTTTGCTGAGGACGCCAATGTGGTAAGGCATGCCGGCCTCTTTGTAAAGAAATTCGGCCTTGTCAAAGGCATCGAAGGCGACAATCGTGGCACGAGGCCATATCTTGTGGGCCTCGTTGGACCAATGTAGGACACATGCACCTATATCGTAAAGGACGCGTGGCTCGAACCCATCCGCCTTAAGTTTGTATAGATACTCAACATGCGATTGCGGCAAAAGCGCCTCTTTGCTGAGGGCACGCAAGCGATCGGTTGTGTACGTAAGCTCGTGTCCTTGTGAGCTCATTGGTAGGTTGCACTTTGTTACATGACTTTCACACAAAAGCCTGTTAATGATGAACGCAATGCCCCTTAATTATGCGCGCCAAAGGTAGACCTATTCATTCACACCTATCATGGAAGCCTACTGTGTCAAGTGCAAAGGCAAGCGCGTCATGAACGATCCGGTCGAGGTAACCGGCAAGAACGGCCGGCTACGCATGGAGGGCAAGTGTCCCAAGTGCAACACAAAGATGTGCGTGTTTATCAAGGCGCATTGAAGACGATTGTAAATATTATCCTTACATTCAAAAAATAACAGCCTTGATATCACTTACGTGTTTTCTTTTTGCGGCCACCTTCCATCTCAACGGGCATGTCACCGACAGGCTCACCAACCTCCATCACGTCCTTGCGTGCCGCCTCTAGATTGGTCAATATAGCCTTGAGCTTGCTCTCTTCTTGTGCGAGCACCGCCTTTGCCTTGGCTACAATGTCGAGCTGAACGGTGAGCGCGGTCTCCGCTGCCTCAATGCGTGCCGTGGCATCCTTGTTCCAACGTGCCGTGCGGATCAACGCCTCGACTTGCTTCTTGGCCGTAGGTTTGCGGACCGTCTTGGCGCTCTTGGAAGATTCGACCACAAGAGGCACGGGGGCGCTCACAACCCGAGTCGACCTACGCGTGGCCATTTCAACGTTGGTGGGACGCTTGCGAGGCGCCTTCCGTGCACGTATAGGGGCATCCGTGACATTCATTCCCAACATAATGTTTGAAAGCTTGTTAATCTCATCGTCCGTCACGGGCACATGTGCCATTGCTCTGCGTGCGGTTGCCTTCCGCTTAACGCCCACGCTGTTGGGCAAGCGATACATGGCACCAATGTCAACAGACCGCTTGGGCTCAGTCTTAACGCCGCCCGCAGCATCGTAAGTGGCAACGTCAGCTTTTACGTCGTATGCTGTGATGTTTGCGTCAACTTCCATGTCTATATTCATTTAATAAGTTTGTTTTGAGGGGGGATTAGATCGGTGCATCGGTAGTTATGGCAATAATCATCGGGTAAAAAGTAGGGTTGTTACATTCAAGCGGTCGCAACAGGTGCAACTGCCTTAATAAAGTGGCGCTTCATGAAACGCTGGATGTTGAAGAAGCTAACCTCCTCCTCACCGCAACCCAGCAGCTTCTTTAGGGATGCGTTGGGCAGGATGATGCGCTTGTTCTCAACATTGAACAGGCTGTTCTCCTTGATGTAGGCATTTAGCTTGCGGGTGACCTCGGTGCGCGCCATCTCAGTGCCCTTGGCCACCGATAGGAAGACGCACAGCTCATCAGAGATCTTGGTAGGCTTGGCGAAGCCGGAAGGCGAAGTGCGGGCGTTGGCGCGCTTCTTCTCGGCCTTTAGCTTGGTCTTGGTCATCTTGTCGAACTCCTTCTGGGCGGCCTTGAGCTCGATCTGGATCTCCTTCATCAGGGCCGCGGCCGCCTGAATCTTGGTTGCCAGCTTGAGCATGGCATTGTCCGGAACTGCCTCTGCCTCAACAACGGCGCCGGTTGCGGCGACGTCGGCAATAGGGGCAGGGGCGTCAACCTTGGTCGGTGCAGCCTTTGCAGGCTTCACGACCTTTGCCGGAGTCGGGGCAGCAACGGGTGCGGCGGCGGCAGGAGTGACGGTAGAAGGGGTCTTCTTGATGGGAGCCATTAAAGCAAAGTCACACAGAACAATCTAGTTTCCGGGATGTCTTTACATGTGTTCTTATCCTTAAATGGTTTTCGGTTTTAGGGCACCGGTACAGGTTGGGAGAGGGTGCGTAGTAGGGCTAAGAATCTCTTTCGATCAACTTCCTCAAGGCCTTCCCATGAACTTTGCTTCGGCAAATCAAGAGCAATGCTTATGTAAATGTTGCCAAACCGCCACTGTGATGCATCGTTAAAGATTAAGGGAGTTTCAAGAGATGCGCATGGCGGCACGACTACTGTAAACATTGGTCCGTGTGCAGATACGTGTGGTATTTCATGCACGCTGCCCTCAAACCACTCAACGAGATTGACGGACAATCGACGGAATAGGTCCCACTTGCCCTGCTCGAACGAATCGACGGTAACCTCGGCATCTTTGCTCACAATCTCGAATGCGACTTCTACATTAGCATCATCATCGCAAAAGGGTGCGGGAAATACGCCACAATCTACGGCGACCGATGTGCCTGAAGGCAATACACGAATCTTGCGCTTACGTCCATCTTGAACATCCGCAGGAGTAACTTGAAGAGTTGCACGGAGGACACATTCTTCGGCCGAAGCCGCACGTTGACGTGCTTCCCGCATCTGTTTCGCCATGTTGAAGAGCGACTTCATTGTTTTCATTACCTCGGGAACATTCATGACCTTATTCCACGTTGATTCCCACTCATCTAAAGATGTTGGTATTTGCCAAGCTCCCGTTCCAGGAGTGCCTTGATCGTGTAGGGTCTTCATGATGCTTTGATAGGCATTCGTCACATCCTTAAAGATGGTTTCGTGTCGCTTGCGTTCCTCTTCGCTTGCATGCCCATGTTTATCGGGGTGATGCTGACGTGCAAGTTGTATGTATGCAGCTCGCACAACCTCAATCGAGGCATTTGGGGACACCCCCAATATTTCATACGGTGTCATGGCCGGCATTTCCAAGTGTTTACTACTCGTCCTTGGCTAACACGCAATCCTCTATATAGAGGGCACTGTGGACTAAATGAATAGATATGAAGACCGCACCCTCTGAAAAACCCGAAACTTCGAACGGCACCCTTAATCAGCTGTGGAGTGCCTTTAACGAACGATACGATGATGTCCTTGCCCTTTTGCCGTTTCATCAGCATCGCCTATGTCATTTAATTAAATCATGGGATGGCACAATGCCAAATGTGTTATTACATGGTGCTTGTGGGTTTCCATTCTTTCCCTTTTGGCAACGCCTTATCTATACCCCTCATGGTCGATCATTGCCAGCAGTCCATTTGGTACGTCAGGCCGTTTGGGCTGGGGGGCGTCAAACAAGCTTGCTACCATACTACGAGACGGACCTCTACATCCACATCGAGCTCCGGCATCCCAACATGCCAAAGGATGTATCTGTCATCATAGACTTCTTAAAGCACATTTTGCCGTCTCGATGTATTCACTTTGATAAGCACATCGTCGTTCTTCAAGACATCGATGTTCTCTGCAGAAAAGAAGGTGGGGCCACTGCAGTCCTCAAGATTCTTCTCGAGCGCTTTGCACACAATGTATGGTTCGTTTGCACAACGAATCGCATAGATGCGCTCGAGGGTCCCATCCAGAGCCGCTTTTTGTGCGTGCGCTTGCCATTGCCCACAATCGCAGAGAATACCGCAATCGCCACTTTACTATCGAGTGATGAGAGACCGCCGCACTTTCCTGTGACACGAGACCTAAGTGCCACATTGCTTGCAATGGCGAACGTACCACATAAAACGATCGGCCCTATCGTCATATCCACAAACCCAGCGGCAATACGTAAGCAAGCACATGCACTTATTCAACAAGACATCGCTTTTGATAGGTTGTGTGTGCATCTTGTCATGCATCCTAACGGGGCTCGAGCTGCACCGTCTACACCTGAATTGCTAGATGCATTGTGTAAGCTTGAGGTTGCTTTCAAAACACGAAAGAAAGGCCGGGACATTATATACTATGAAGCTGCGCTCGCACTTTGTGTGCGGCTCCCGGTCACTAGTAAGATTTCTGGATACGTTGTAAGGGGATGAGGGATCAATATTGTAGTAATTGAAGGCATGAAGTACCGATACATGATGTCAGGTGGCTACGGCAAGGTTTTTGTTGACGAAAATGCAAGTACCGTGTGTAAGAAGGTCCCCAAGGTAGGCCATGGACGGAGTCCGGGACAAAGCCCAAACCAAAGTCCGAAGCTCATGCCCTCGTATACAACAATCGTGGAGTTAGTGATGCTATCAAGCTTTCAAGCGATCCCAGGAATGCCGCGCATCAAGGCCATTGATGCCGAAGAGAAGACGATTGCCATTTACATGAAGTACCACGGAGATACATTAAACAAGTGGATCAAAACGTTTGCAAATCCCGACAATATTCATATTTTGGGAATGAGCATTCTTCGTCAACTTGTCACCACGCTCCTTCACCTCGAAAGTGCGGGGGTGATACACACGGACCTCAAGCCATACAATGTTCTCGTGGACCCAAACTCCTTGGCGACAACTCTCATTGACTTTGGATGTATCTCGGTTGCAGAGTGTCATTACACGCCTCGTGGGTCGCTTGCCCATGCGGATGGCATTGGAACCTTTCATTACCTTGCTCCTGAGCTAGTGTGGGGCAATAAGCCCACGTACACATCGCCAATATGGTCTCTCGCTCTCCTCACATGCACCTTGTTTGCTAGTTATCCTATATCGAATGATCTGACACACGATGAAAACAACGTGTGGCGATGCACCCGTCGAGAATGGCGTGACATACTAAAGGCCGCTCGTCAAGGTCCGCATTTGGCCTTGCCACGACATGTTTCGGCAATCATTGATGGCATACCCGAGCTCGCGCCTTGGGTTTATGGAGCACTGTCATGGGAGGCATCTAGCCGGCCGTCACTCATAGAGGTTGCCGGACATGTCCTTGGAGCACACATTACCACACATGTGCCTATGCCTATACCCATTTACGAGAGACAAGTTAAGATTGGCCACATGCCGGTAGATGCTCGGCAACATTGGATCGAATGCTTCTATAGTATCGCTCTAGACACTCACCAAGAGTCACACTTTGCAAGCGTTGTTTACTTGATGGATGCAGTCGGTTCATTGGTGACCGGTGTGCCTGCAGAGGTATGGACTGCAACATGCTGGGTACTCACAGGAATGTTGCACAATCATGTCTTTCTGGAAAGTGCTGATCACATTGAGCGGATTCAAAAGACATTTGGTGCAAACATATCAAAGGTCGCCGACGCCATCTGGACCGTTGGCGAGTTGCTTGCCTGGCGTCTTTACACGCGGGCATTTGATGTCATCTTGCTCCAGAACTACGGTATCTCTCTTGCACTCATTGAGCTTCGAAACTTATTCATGTCTCTAGATCGTCCTTGGTCACCAAGCGCTCTCGCAGCCACGTTCGCCCTATCTCACAAGCATACATAGCCGGCAAGCACTTAAAGAACAGAGGGCCTTAAATATGCAGTTTTAACGGTTGATTAGCAGTTGTATTGCAAATGTATAGGGAACTACTTTTGGGATTGGCGAGGGACATTTGGGTTCGGGTGGAACACCTAATGGATCATCCGATCCCCATTGATCGTGAAGCCTATGTGCGTGCCCTGATTGGATCACGTCGCATTCTTCAACAAGCCCTTTGCGATCTTAATGACACGTATCGTGATAATGTGTTGCTCCCAGAAATTGCACATTTAGATCTTGAAAAAGAAGAACGAAACTGTACTTCTACAGATGCCGCAACGAAAGCCATTACCTTTTATATTTTAGCGAGGTTTCACAGCTAGGATGCGGCCTTGTGTTGTTTTTGTGTAACCGGTGATGATAGAACTCGCATTACCGCCATGTCCATGTTGCTTCAGATGGCATGCTTCACACAATGCCACGAGATTGCTCCCATGATTTTTATGCACATGCCCATGAAAGCCCCGCGCATCGGCAGTATTCTGATGTTGAATGTGATGTACTTCTGTCGCCGCTTTGCCACATAAGCCACATGTCCGTGATGCGACCAAGTGATTGTAGCGCGACCCTTTGCTTGCTGAAATGAGCGGTTCCACATTCATAAGAACACGCCGCGTGATGTCCGCTTGTTTTAGGAAACTATCGGGCAATCCAAGTCCACGGCACACCTCTAATCCGTAGGTCTTATGACCGATCCCTTCCCGGAGAGAGCGGTCATACACGAGGCTACCACTTTCCGGCTCGCACTCTACATGCAAATGGCATGCACGAACTTTCCCGGCCTCCAGTGCGGCTTTGACAATGTCGATCTCAATGAGATCATGCAAATGAGTGGCAAAGACAAATGTAGACGACCTTTTAAGAAGCTCATTCAGGCCCGCCGAAACAATAGCTAGGCCACTGAGTGCCTCCGTTCCTGCGCACAACTCGTCTCCGAGCACAAGACTCTTGTCGTTTGCGCGCTGTAGAATATTACGGAGTTCAGTCATCTCGACGACAAACGTGCTAAGGCCTCGATATATGTTGTCGGATGATGTTATACGTGTAAATAACTGTTGAAAGGGCGTGCACTCAAAGGCTTCTGCAGCCACATACATGCCCGCTTGAGCCATGACGACCGCAAGGCCGATGGCTTTCATGAGGCTGCTTTTGCCAGCTGCGTTCATACCATAAAGCAACCAACCGTTGGGCATTGATTGATCCGTGCCCAAGAGCACATCGTTGGGCACATAAGCGACATCTGATAAAAAACGCTCGATCATAGGGTGCCGTAATCGCGATGCTTTTATATGACTTGCGTCTTGTTGAAATAATATTGGCCGGCAATATGCAAACTCGCTGGCGTTTTTTGCATTGGTCAAGCTTACATCCAATTCGGCAATGGGTCGGACCCATGACTTGACCTCTTTGCTCATGGGTCCACTTGATGTGTTTAGCCATTGCTTGTATGCTTCTGTGCATGCTGCTTTTAGACGGGCCGCTGCACCAACTGCAAGATCACTTGCTGCAGCGAGCGACGGATGATGCAGACGCACCGTTGTGCTACTAGCACTGATGGGCTTTGCAAGCACCTCGTTCAAAAGGACTCGTAAGTTTGCCGCCAGTGGGGAGTCTGGAACCGGTTGTGCACAAATCGTTTGCCATCGCCGCTTTGTGGTTGTGAGAACATAGCCGTCTCTCTCGTTGATTTCTACCTTGACACACGTAGCATCGCCTGGTACCATGGCTGAAAGTGCATTTGCCACTCGTTGTAAAGCATCAACGCTGGTCATCATGGTATGTTCTAAGGCATCAACATCAGGTAAAATGCCATGTTCGAATACGTTCGTTTTAATGTCAGAAATGGCATACTTGGAGCATTCATCGAGGCGCAAGGTGGCCGTTATCGACTTGATGAAGGTTCTTATTTGTTCATGTGTTGTGGGTGCGCCGACGGCCTGAAGAGCAGCAGCCCCCGCATGTGCTGATGCAACAAGGGTTGGCCATTCCATGGGGGAAAACTGCTTTAGAACTAAACGACGTGCAAGTCGTTCGAGATCTTGAACGGATGCAAGATAACGTCGTGCTGCAGCAGATTGTTGGGGCTCCGCCATGTGCCCGTCAATTGCTTCATAGCGTGCCTCCAACTCGACCACATTTGTTGATGGGTGCATGAGGCGATCTCGCAACAATCTGGCACCAAATGCAGTACTACACCTATTAAGAAGGGCAAGGAGGGGCTTGCCCGAGTCTCCGCTTGCAACAATGTTAAGTTGTTGTGCACTGTTTGAATCAAGGTGCAAATGATGTATGGAAGATAGGAAGCGCGGCGGCTCGAGCTCTTTGGCGAGCATCTCGTTGTGCTCGTGGACAAATTGGAGTAGCGCCGTCAAGGCTACACGGGCAAGTCCCCATGTCTCAAGGCCCAGTGCCTCGCTTGGGGTCAGCAGCCCCGCCCACTTGCTGCAATTAAAGGCATGCTCGAAGGTTTCGTTTTGAAAGGACGGCTTTTCGAATAGGGACGCCATGCGAGGATCGTTCCCCCAATCCTCATGAATACACGTTGAGGAGACGGGGGCCATCATGATGCCGGCTTTGCCAAGAAACACCGCTTCACGCGGGGCGAATACTTGCATCCATCGAGTTACTTCGTCTTGGGATGCATGCACGTTGTCCAACGTAGATGCTGTTTCATAGACAGTTGATGATCCGTTCGTGACATCGATGGCGGCAAGCCCTACGGCTTGCAGGTCCGGTGCACAAGGCAAGGCCACCGTATAAATAACCATGAGGTAGTTGCCCTCACGACGAGTGGCGTTTAGCAGGGTGCCTGGGCTAAAAACGTCCGTCACTTCACGAACCGGGTTAGGCGGCGCCGTTATCTGCTTGACCACTGCGACAGTGTACCCATTTTGCGTGAGGGTTTGAATATGTTTGCTTATAATGTACAGTGGAAAGCCGGCCATGTAAGGGTTCTTTTTGGTGGCTTCTGGAATGGCCTTGTTTTTACGAGTCATTTGTAGGTTGCACAAGTCACAAATGGCCGGGAGATCCGCACCGATCAAGGCGCCAAGGCATTCGTCATCGCCCTCTTTGGTATAAGCATAAAGCTCAAAGAAGTCACCCACTTGCATGAAGATAATGGTTTTGGGACCATACTTCTTTTTGTATGACAAATCATAGTCGATGTAGTCATCGAGAATCATTTTAGCAGTGCACTTAAAGCATGGCACTGCGGTATTACCACATATGTTATAGTGCATTTGTTTAAGTGGTGGTTATCCGGAATCAATGGACTCGAATGAACCATATGAGCCTTACGAACCGACGCCCCCACCAACCCCGGCATGTCTTTCGTGCCCCATCTGCAACGAAGAGCTCCCGATCATGAACTACTTGACCCACCTATCGGAGCGCCACCCTGTGACTCTCGGTTGGATGATTGGGCTCTCCGTGCAGCATGAAACACTTCAATATCCCGACGATATGGATACACCACTTGGTCCTGCTTTATTACTTGGCATGCAAACAGGTGCAGCTCTTGGCTTTTGGGATCTTGGGTATGATGGCACCTTAAGCGGACACCTTGCACAACACTATGATAGCATCTATGGCATCGGACTTGACACTCGCGAAAGCAATGACGAGATTGAAAGCCTTGAATATGAAGCTCTATTGAACATATGTGAAACAATAGGTGACCATGCAGTGGGTGTTGAAAACATAGATGAGGTTGCCCCATTGATGGATAAAAATGAGTACGAAGGGTCTTGTCCGATATGCCTCGAGTTATTGGCTGATTGTGACCATGCACGCCAAATTGCCCATTGCAAGCACATCTTTTGTGGAACGTGCTTAGCGCAATGGCTTGCGGTGAAAAAATGGTGCCCCTTGTGCAAAACAGAGGTGTGTCAAATGCCGTCCACGTCGAGTTCATCTTCTTCTTTGATATTTGAGTCCGCGTCGTCTGGCCGTCCATTGGACTCATGAGCAAACATGACGTAATCATCGGTAAGCCCTGCACCCGTGTTCCACTCGCTCTCTGTGAGCGACTTGACGATGCGCTCGGGCAACTCGTTGCGGTACATCAGGGCGGATACCTCTTCATGGCTAAACTTATGCACAACGTCGGCCTTGTCGACCTCAAAGTCACGCATCGCTAGGACGACAAGATCGCCAGACTTGATGATCACCTTACTTTTGAACTTGCGCATGGACCCCCGAATGCGGGCCATTCGCTTCTGACCGTCCTCACAAAGGGCCATGAGACGTCCGTTGCCCATCATGTCCTTGACAACCCCATACTGTTGGCCCTCCTCCGGCTCAAAGGTCTCGCGTCCCTTGTCGCCCCGCTGAGACCGCTTCTTTGCATTGCGTATGTAACTTTTATACATATCAAGTAGGAAGTACGTGTATTACGTCTGATTCACACTTACATCTTTAAGTGAGAATGGCTCCTAAGAAGAAAGATATTGACGTTATCATCGATGGCCTTGCCGAGGAGTTGACCGACCTTGCAGAGCTCAAGGACAAGCGGCTCGATTTGGTTCTCAAACACAGCGACATCACGGACTACCTCGGGACATTGCGCTCGGCCGAGTCGACAATTGTACAGAAGGGTCTCGTCGAGGACGCAAACCGTGTTCTGATCGCTCACACGCAGTACGCCGACTTCCTCAAGGACGGTAGCCTTGCTGACATCATGTACAAGAACATGAAGGAGTACCTTGCGGGCGTTATCGAGCATTTGCGTGTGTACAAGGTCGAAAAGGCAAACATGGTGGCGCAGATGGCCGAGATCGATGCGAACCTGAAGGCCATGAAGACCACGTCATTGTCACTCATGGACAAGGTGTCGAAACATGTTGTGCCTGTTACTCAGCGTGGAGCTAGGTCTCCGGGTGGGGCGTCTTCGGGATGTGCAAAGTCTAAGAGGCCGAGCAAGCGGTTGTGAAAACATGTAACCTTCCGGAATCTTCAAGCTAAAAGTTTAGACTATTCTTTTTTGTCCGATTCCCCCCCCCTTTTTTTACGGCTCGTGAGCCGCGAGCTCTCAGTCTGAAGGCTCACTTAAAGGTTATTACTTTGTTTACCATGTATAGTAA
>Ga0209768_10000126_pt1 | contig 47880 bp, 34 predicted proteins | sample LauGreSBDMM110SD_3_FD_187564 | JGI IMG/M metagenome (GOLD analysis project Ga0209768, IMG submission 187564) | Freshwater lake microbial communities from Lake Michigan, USA - Sp13.BD.MM110.SD (SPAdes) (version 2) | ecosystem: Environmental > Aquatic > Freshwater > Lake | place: Lake Michigan... | reverse complement strand
TCACCGGCCAGACGGAGCGGACGGCGATTGCCCCGACGGCGACCGCATGGGTCAGCAGGTAGAACGTCGCCGTCTCCCACCAGCCACTGGCCTCGGGAATCAAGGCAAGCCGCTCCTTCAGGCCGTGGGCACCGAAGGCTCCCAGCGCGATCGCGATCGCACCAAGGAGGCCCGCGGTGACCAAGCGGCCCATCGCTCAGGCGCCGGTATCGGCGCCGCTCTTCTTCTGCGTGAAGACGAGGCCCTTCTCGCCGACCGAGACGATGACCGGCTCTTCCTTGTTATAGTCGTCGCGCAGGATGGATTCGGCCAGCGGGTCTTCGAGGAGACGTTCGACCGCGCGGCGAAGCGGGCGGGCGCCGTATTTCTCGTCCCAGCCGTTGTCGACCAGGTAGCCGCGAGCGGCTTCGTTGACCACGAGCTTCACGCCGAGGTCAAGGAGGCGTTTGGCCACCTTGTCGACCTCGATGTCGACAATCTTGGTCATGTGCGTCTTCGCAAGCTGCTGGAAGATGACGATGTCGGTGAGGCGATTAAGGAACTCCGGCTTAAAGGCGCGCTTGGTCTCCTCCATGATACGCTCCTTGAGCTTCTCGTAGTCGCGAGTGGAATCCACGCCAACGTCGAACCCGACGGAGTTATTCCGCTGCAGCACGTCAGCGCCGACATTGGAGGTCATGATGATAATCGTGTTACGGAAGTCGACGACGCGGCCGAGGGAGTCGGTCAGGCGGCCGTCTTCGAGCGCCTGCAGGAGGAGCTGGATGACGTCCGGGTGGGCCTTCTCGATCTCATCGAAGAGCACGACGGCGTAAGGCTTGCGGCGGACCGCTTCGGTGAGCTGGCCGCCTTCGTCGTGGCCGACGTAGCCGGGGGGCGAACCGATGAGGCGGGAGACCGTAAACTTCTCCATGTATTCAGACATGTCGATCTGGATGACCGCTTCCTTCTCGCCGAACATACGTTCGGCCAGGGAGCGGGCGAGGAGCGTCTTACCGACGCCGGTGGGACCGAGGAAAAGGAAGGAGCCGATCGGGCGCCGCGGATCCTTGAGGTCGGCGCGGGAGCGACGGAGGGCACGGGCGACGACTTCGCAGGCGCGGTCCTGGCCGATGACGGCCGTCTGCAGGTCCTGTTCGAGTTCGAGGAGCTTCTTGGTCTCCTTCTTTTCAAGGCGGTTGAGCGGAACGCCGGTCCAGTCGGCCACGATGTGGAGCATCTCGTCCTCGCCGACCACGATGCGCTTCTCGTCGCGCTTCTTGCGCCAGTCTTCGAGCATCTTCTCGCGCTTGGCGCGCAGCTTCTTCTCCGTGTCGCGGAGGTTGGCGGCCTCCTCGAACTTCTGGTGGCGGGAGGCGTCTTCCTTCTGCTGCACGACCTTGTCGATCTCGGTCTGGACCAGGTCGATGTCGGCCGGGATGTTCAGGGAACGGATGCGGGCGCGGGCGCCGGCCTCGTCCATGACGTCAATCGCCTTGTCGGGCAGATGGCGGGCGGTGATGTAGCGGTGCGAGAGACGGACGGCGGCCTCGATGGAGGCGTCGGTGTATTCGCACTTATGGTGCTCTTCATACTTCGAGCGGATACCGCGCAAAATCAGCACGGCGTCCTCCGGGGTCGGGTCGTCGATTTTAACGGACTGGAAGCGACGCTCGAGGGCGGCGTCCTTCTCGATGTGCTTACGGTATTCGGAAAGCGTGGTGGCACCGACGCACTGGATTTCCCCGCGCGAAAGGGCCGGCTTGAGGATATTGGACGCATCCATCGCCCCTTCGGCGGCGCCGGCACCGACAATCGTGTGCATCTCGTCGATGAACAGGATGATATTCTTGGCCCGCTTGATCTCGTCCATGATGCCCTTGATGCGCTCTTCAAACTGACCGCGGTACTTTGTGCCAGCGACCATCAGGGCGAGATCGAGGGTGATCACCTTGCGGTCGAGGAGGATTTCCGGGACGATGCCCGAGGCAATCTCCTGGGCGAGGCCTTCGACGATGGCGGTCTTACCCACGCCGGCTTCGCCGATGAGGACAGGATTATTCTTCGTGCGGCGACAGAGAATCTGCACCACGCGGCGGATTTCTTCTTTGCGGCCGATGACCGGATCGAGTTCGCCGGCTTTAGCGAGCTCGGTGAGATCGCGACCGAAAGTCTTCAGCAGCGAGAGACGTTCGCCACGACCTGGACGGGCGCTTTCTTCGCCAGAAGCGCGGCGCGAAGGCGGAGGGGTGTCGTCAGAGGAATCCTCGGAAGGCGGCGGCGTGTCGGCATCCTTCTTCTCGGATTCATCCGCAGCGGAAGGATCGATGTCGGCGAGGATTTCCTTGCGGCAGCGTTCGAGGTCGACGTCGAGCTGCTGCAGGACGCGAGCGGCGACGCCCTCCCCTTCCTTGAGGAGCCCGAGGAGAATGTGTTCGGTGCCGACGTAGGCATGGCCGAGCGCCCGCGCTTCGGTGACGGCGTGGGCCATGACTTTCTGCACGCGCGGCGTGAGCGGAATCGTGTCCGGGGCTTTCGCTTCTTCCGGACCGGGACCCACCTGCTTCTCGACGGCGCCACGCACCGTCTTGAGATCGAGTCCCATCCGGCCGAGGACGTTAACCGCGACGCCCTCGCCGAGCTTGATGAGCCCGAGCAGGATGTGCTCCGTGCCGACGTAGTTGTGGTTGAACCGGCGGGCTTCCGCCCGGGCCAATTCCACGACCTTGCGGGCGCGGGGAGTGAAATTATTGTTTTTGTCCTTATCCATAAGTTTGTGGGTGGGGGGCGAAAAACCCCTATGGGGGTAAGCAGGGACTATGCCCGAAGTGCGGATAGGTTCAAGCGTTCCCCCGAAGTTGCTGCTGACCCTCCCTTTTGCCTTTGCCAGCGACGGGGCTCGGCTGTTTGGTCATCTACAAAAACATGGGTATCAGCATGCAAGCGGCGGGCGAGGCCCTCCGAGACCTCGTCAAGGGTCTGAAAGGCAGGAAAGTGGCCGTATTGGGCCACATGCGCCCCGATGGCGATTGCATCGGCTCCCAGACCGCCCTCTGCCGAATGCTCCTCGCCGAAGGGGTGGACGCACTCTGCGTGAACCGCGACCGGATCCCCCCCAATCTCGCCCCTTACGCCGAGGGAGTGACGTTCGTCAGGGCCGCCGATTATGACGCGACCGACCGCCTCGCTGTCACAGTCGACTGTGCCGATGCGTCCCGCATCGGGACGGAACTACTCGCCAAGTTCCCAGCCGGCGTCCTGGCCAACATCGACCACCACGCCTCGAATCCGGATTACGCCCAGACCAATATCGTCGTCCGCGAAGCCGCCGCAACCTGCCATATTCTCGCCGCTGGTGCCCTTGCTCAGGGACTCGCCGTCGACGCGGCCACCGCCAAGGCCCTACACCTCGGCATCCTCACCGACACCGGGCGCTTCTGCTACCGTAGCACCACCGCCGACGTCTTTGCGATCATCGCCGAGCTGGTCCGGCGCGGCGCTGATCCCGCCGAAGCGAACTACCGCGTCTTCGAACAGGAAAGCCGCGGCAAGCTCGAGCTCACGAAACGCTTCCTCAATACGATTGCCTTCCACGAAGGCGGCAAGATCTGCTCCGGCGAACTCACCCAAGCGGATTACGCCGCCACCGGCACTTCAAAGGAAGATAAGGAAGGTCTCGTGGAATTCCCGCGTTCGGTCGAAGGCGTCGAGATCGCGGTGCTGATGGAAGAAGGCGCTGACGGCATCCGCGGCAGCCTGCGCGGGCGTGATCCGAAACTCCGCCTCGACCTCTGCGCCGGCAAACTTAACGGCGGCGGCCATATGCTCGCAGCCGGCTTCAATATGCAGGGCTGCCGGTTGCCGCAGGACCGCGAGAAGATCCTCGGGATCGTCATCGCCCACTATCGCGAATACTCGGCGAAATGAGCGAGCCTGCCGCTGAACCCGCGGGCGTGCTGCTCGTCGACAAGCCGCAAGGCATCACCTCGCACGACGTCGTGGACAGCGTGCGTCGACTCTACCGTACGCGTCGCGTCGGCCACGCCGGCACGCTCGACCCAATGGCCACCGGCCTGCTCATCGTCCTCGTCGGCAAGGCCACTAAGGCCTCGGACCAGCTGATGGCCCAGGATAAGGAATACCTCGGCGAAGCCACACTCGGGGTTGTCACCGACACCCAAGACGCCGAGGGCGAGACGCTGGAGACGAACCCGGTGCCTGAGATCACCGAAGCCCAAGTCCGCGCGGTCCTCGCCTCGATGCTGGGCGACCAGTTCCAGATTCCGCCGATGCATTCGGCCAAGAAGATCGGCGGGCAGAAGCTCTATGACCTCGCCCGCAAGGGTATCGAAGTCGCCCGCGAGCCCCGCGCCATCAGCCTTTCCGAATTCGAACTGCTTTCTTGGCAGAGCCCCAAGATCAACTTCCGCGTCCGCTGCACCAAGGGAACCTACGTGCGCACCCTCGCCTATGACCTCGGACGAAAGCTCGGCCCGGGCGCCCACCTTTCGATGCTGCGCCGCACGCGCTCCGGCCAGTTGAACCTCGCACGTGGCCATACGCTCCCGCAGCTGGGCGCCATGAATGACGACCAGCTCGTCGCCGCCCTGATACCCGTGAGTGAAGCCGCCCCTGCCGCATGAGCCCGCCCCTCCACCTCGCCATCGGCGCCTTCGACGGCGTGCACCTCGGCCATCGCGCCGTCCTGCATTCCGCCCGCGAAGCCGCCCGGGCAGACGGCGGTATCGTCGGAGTGCTCACCTACGATCCGCACCCGAGCAAGGTCCTGCGCCCGGAATCTTCCGTCCCCCTGATCTTTACTCGAGCCCAGAAAGACGAACGCCTGACGGAAGCCGGGGCGCAGCTGATTCATCACGAAAAGTTCGACCGCGCCCACGCCGGTATCAAAGCAGCCGATTTTCCGAAGTGGTTGAAGCAGACCTTCCCGCACCTGAAGTCGCTCCACGTCGGCTCCAATTTCCAATACGGGCGCGGACGCGCTGGTAACGGCGAGACGCTCATCACGCACGCTGCTGCCGAAGGGCTGGGCGTGAAGCTCGTCGCGGCCGTGCACTTGGGCGATGAGACCGTCAGCAGCTCGCGCATCCGCCAGTGCCTCGGTGCCGGCGAACTCGCCCTCGCAAACGCCATGCTGTTCCGTCCCTACGAAGCCGTGGGTATCATCATCAGCGGACGGCGGCTGGGACGCACCATCGGTTTCCCGACCGTGAACATCGCCTGGGAGCCCGAACTCAAGCCCGCCTACGGCGTCTACGCCGTCGAAGTCATCTTCCAGGGCGAAGCCCTGCCGGCTGTCGCCAACTACGGGCAACGCCCCACCGTCGAAAGCGGCCCCGTCGCTCCCCTGCTCGAGGCGCATGTCCTCCGCGGCATGGCGCCGACCACTGATGACGCCGTGCGCGTCCGCTGGATCCGGCGACTCCGCGCCGAACAGAAGTTTGCCGACCTCTCTGCCCTGCAGGCGCAGATCGCGAAGGACGTCGCCGCCGCAAAACAGGCACTTGGCTTGCTCGGCTAGCTCAGGCGAAAGCCTGGGCGAACTTCTTGATAATACCGCCGAAGGCGCCGTTGGAGAAGAAGATGACGCAGCGCGGGGATTTATCCGCCTTCACCAGCGCGGTGAGTTCGGCGAGCAGCGCGTCGCTGGAAGCGGGCGCGAAACCCTTCTTACCAGCGGCCGTGATCGCGGCGGCCACGCCAGCGCTGTCGAAGCGTTCCTCGCCGAGCTTCTCGCCGCGATGGGGCGGAGCGAGGAAGACCTCGTCGGCCTTCAGGAGCGCCGCGCGGAAACCGTCCTGCATCACCTTGCGGGCAGCGGTGCTGCTACGTGGTTCGAAACAGGCGACGAGCCGATGGCGCGGGAAGCGGGCGCGGAGGGATTCCAAGGTCAGGTCGAGTGCGGTCGGGTGATGGCCGAAATCCTCGATCACGGTCAAGTCGGGACGGTCGACGAGCACCTGCTGGCGGCGCTGCACGCCTTGGAACGTATTGAGTGCGTCGAGCTTCAGCTTCGTCGGATCCTTGGCATCGATCAACAAGCCGGCGGAGACCGCGGCCATCGCCGCATTGCGCGCGTTGTAGAGCCCTGGCAGGGCCCACTTCACCCTGCCCCACTCCTTGCCCTTCCACCGCAGCGTGAAAGATGCGCCCGCCGCGGATTCCTGGAAATCGGCGATGACCGCATCGTTGCTGGCGCCGGTGCCCACGCGGATGACCGGGGCCCAAGCGACGTTCTTCACCAACCCGAGAACGTTGGCGTCGTCGCCGTTCGCGACAATCGCGCCATCGCGCGGAACGATGCGAATCACGTGGGCGAACGTCCGCAACACGTCATCGAGGTCGCGGAAGATGTCGGCGTGGTCGAACTCGCAGTTATTGACCGTGAGGATTCGGGGGAGGTATTGGATGAACTTGCTCCGCTTATCGAAGAACGCCGTATCGTATTCGTCGCCCTCGATGACGAAGGGCCCGCCCTGCTTGCCTGGGTGCGAAGAGTCCGGCAAGTCGCGCGGGACGCCGCCCACGAGCCAACCCGGGTCCGCGCCGTTGGCCTTAAGCAGCACCGCAGCCATGCAGGTCGTGGTGGTCTTTCCATGGGTGCCGGACACGACGAGGTTACGGCGTTCGTTTAACAGACGCGTGCGCAGGAGTTCCGGGAGAGAGACGTAAGGCTGGGTGCGCACTTCGAGGAGCCACTCCACTTCGGGATGACCACGGGAGGCGACGTTGCCGACGACGACCAGATCTGGCTTCAGCTGGGCGAGACGTTCGGCGGACCAGCCTTCGAGGATATCGACCCCGGCGCCACGGAGGTGGTCGGACATCGGCGGGTAGATGCCCGTGTCGGAGCCCATGACCTCATGACCCAAGGCGCGCATCAGCAAGGCGGCGTTACCCATCGCCGTGCCGCAGATGCCCATGAAGTAAATGCGCATGGGGCAGATAAAAGCCCTCAGAGGGCCGAGGGCGAGAAACTTAGGCGGCGGCGGCCCGCCCCAACCGGAGGACCCCGGTCACCTTGCGGCGGCCGGGGTCCGGTACCTACCTTTGACTGTGCTAGCTTGGCTTTCGTTGTCTGTTATCTGGCTGACCGTCCGTTATCTTCGCTGTCTGACTGGCTTTCCGTCTGTTTTCACCGACTTCCGAGCCATCCTGACTTCGACTTTCACCGACTGAGCCGTCCTCACCGACAACCGGCCGGCACCGCACCGTCCCTTACGCCGCGCGTCCCAGCTCGCCTAGGTCCGTCGGATGCGGATGATTCCTTTTCTCCTTTTCCAGGCGATGACGGCGGCGAAGCTGGCGGTCGACCTTATCGACCAAAATATCAATGGATTTATAGAGATCGTCCGACTCCTCCCGGACGACGATGTCCGGTCCAGGAATCTCCAGCCTGATCTGAGCCCCGAATTCGCGACGATGGTCGCTGCAGCGGGTGTGGACGAGTTCGACATGCACGCGGATAATCCGCGGGTTGTGGCGCAGCAGTCTTTCGACCTTGGCGCGCACCGTTTCCTTGAGGGCGTCGGTGAGGTCCAGATGGACCCCGGACACGACGATCGGAGCACTTGTCATGTGTGTTGTGTTTTGGGGGGTGACGTGAGACTCTGCGCCCATGTCAAAGAACAAGACCGTCGATGATTTCTTCAGGAGTTTTTCCGTGGTCATCATATCAGGGGCTTCTTCCGGGATCGGACGCGCGATACTCACGCGTATTGAGGATTCTGGGACTAAGGCCGCAGTGTTCAACCTTTCCCGCACGACGCCCGAAGGGGTCCCGAATACCCTTAACTTCACTCACCTATGCTGCGACCTGTCGCAAGCGGCTGACATCGCGGCGGTTGTCTCCGAATTACGGAAACTAATGCCCCGAGAAGGCAGGATGCTACTGATTAATAACAGCGGCTTCGGGGCCTACGGCGAGTTTCCCGCGCCCGGGATCGACCACACCTTAAAGATGATCGACGTCAATGTGCGCGCGCCAGTCGAACTCACGGGCCGCCTATGGGACGAATTGAAAGCGCGCGGCGGCATGGTCGCCACCGTTGCATCACTCGCCGGTTTCCAACCCACGCCGCTGATGACGACGTATGCCGCAACGAAGTCCTTCATGCTCGACTGGAGTGTCGCGCTCGATGCGGAGGCGAAGCGCCACGGCATCCGCTGCGTGGCGATCTGCCCCGGCCCGGTCTCGACGAATTTCTCCAAAGCCGCCGGCTTCGCGAGTTCGACTGGCCTCGGTGGCCAGACCTCGGACGAGTGCGCGGATGAAGCCGTGTGCGGCATGGCGGCACAACGCCCCGTGGTCGTCACCGGCTGGAAGCACAAGATCCTGGCCGTCTTCTCGGCACGTCTGCCCAAGCCTTGGGCGGCCGCGATTGGCCTACGTATGATCCAACGCCTGCGGCTGGATCGGTTCGTCAAGAAGGCCTGAGCCTACTTCGCGCCGTCGAGCAGCTCGCGGGCGTGCGAAAGCGCGACCTTGCTGGCGCGATCACCGAGCATACGGGCGAGCTCAGACTCGCGGTCCTTGCGCTTACCGTGGACCGGGGCGATCTCGACCGTCGTCGACTTATCATCCTGCGTCTTCGTCACGACGAGATGGGCATGACCGAGCGCGGCGACCTGCGGGAGGTGAGTCACGCAGAAGACCTGATGGCCCTTGCCCAGCGCGGCGAGCTCACGGCCGACTTGGGCGCCAATCTCGCCGCCGACATTAGCGTCGACCTCGTCGAAGACCAGCACCGGGGTGCGGTCGACGGCGGCGAGAACCGTCTTCAGGGCGAGCATCACGCGGGCGGCCTCGCCGCCAGAGGCGATCTGGTCGAGCGGCAGGAGATCCTGGCCAACGTTGGGACAGAAAAGGAAACGGACCGCGTCGGTGCCATAAGGGCCGAGTTCGGCGACCCCGACCTCGATGCGCAGGTCGGCCTTCTTGAAGCCGAGCGAGCCGAGCATCTTACGGGCGGCGGCGGCGAGCTTCTCGGCGGCCTTCGTGCGGGCGGCGCGCAGGACTTCGGCTTGCTTGCGGAGATCCTTCTCCACCTTGGCCGCCTCGGCCTTGAGCTTCGTCACGCGTGCTTCCACGTCACCCTGCGAGGCTAAGCGACGACGGAGCGCCTCGCGCTTCTCGCGGACGGCTTCGGCACCGGGTCCATACTTGCGGCGGAATTCCAGCCAGAGATTCATCTTCCCTTCGAGTTCGGCGGCGGACTCGTCGTCGGAGGAGAGCCCGCGGCCCAGCCGAGCGAAGTCGGCGCGAATGTCTTCCGCTTCAGCGGCGAGTGAATTCAAACGGTCGCGCAGCGCTTCGGCATCGGCGTCGATGCGGGCGATGTCATCGCCGGCCTTGAGAAGCTTCGGGAGCACCTCACCGAGGCCATCGGAACCGAGGCCGGACTCCAGCTGGCCGAGCAAAGCCGCGAGTTCCTGGGCGCGGGATGACCGGGCGTGGTCGCGTTCGAGCTTGGTGATAGCCTCTTCGGAAAGATCGAGTGAATCCAACTTCTCGAGCTGCGATCGCAGGAAGGCTGCTTCGTCCTCGGAGAGACGTTCGGCCGTGGCGGCCTCCGCGGCCTCACGGATCAGGTCAAGCCGCAGACGCCAGCCCGTGCGGTAGGTCGCGAGGGCGGAGGCGAGTCCAGCATGCAGGTCGAGCATCTCCAGTTGGGTCTCGGCACGCATCAGCTTCTGCGGCTCGCCGGGACCATGGAAATCGATCCACAGCTCGCCGAGCTGCTGGAGTTGCGTCAGCGTCGCCGCGCCCCCGTTGACGGAGATACGGCCGGCCTTGGTCGCATGGACCGAGCGTTTCAGGATGAGCAGGCCGTCGTCGCAGGCCGGCAGGTCGAGGGATTTCAGGACTTCGTCGAAACGCTTGTCGCCGTCAGTCTCGAGCTCGGCTTCGACCGAGCATTCCTCGGCGCCCTTGCGGACGATCGTCTTCGCCGCGCGGTTGCCGGCGAGCAGCGACAGCGCACCGAGCAGGACGGACTTGCCCGCACCGGTCTCACCGGTGACCACCGTGAAGCCCGAACCCAATTCGAGCTCGGTGCGATCCATCAGGGCGAGGTCGCGGATTTGAAGGCGGCGGATCATGCGGAGGGACGGCTGCCGAACAAAGCGGTGCCGACGCGGACGCAAGTAGAACCTGCGGCGACGGCGGATTCAAGGTCTCCGCTCATCCCCATCGATAATTCCGGAAGCGCCACGCCGAAACGGGCGGACAAGGCATCGCGGCAGAGGCGCAGTTCGGCGAAAGTACGGTCGGCGACCGCGGGGTCGTCGGAGAACGGCGCGACCGCCATCAGACCCTTCACGATGAGCGCGGGCTGGGCCAAGGCCGCTTCGAGAAGACGGGGAGCATCCGGCAGGTCACAGCCGAACTTCGCCGGATCGTCGCCGGAATTGACCTGGAGCAGAACCTCGCGGCGCAGGCCCAGTTCGGCGGCCAGACGACCGAGGCGAGCGGCCAGCTCGGGCGAGTCGACGCTCTGGATGACGTCGAAAGCCTGGAGGGCCTGTTTGGCCTTGTTGGACTGCAGGTGGCCGATCAGCTCCCAGCGGAGATCGGCGGGAGCCAGGGGCCGCTTCTGGGCGGCCTCTTGAACTCGATTCTCGCCGACGGCCCGCAGGCCGAAGCCATAGGCCAGCAAAGCGGCCTCTACCGGGTGGGTCTTAGTGACGGGCAGGAGACGGACGGAGGCCGGGTCGCGACCGGCTTGGGCGCAGGCGGCTTGAAGACGAACCAGCACCCCCTCGCAAAGGGCCTTAAACTGGTCGGCGGAGACCATTTGAACCAGAGGGAGGGAGAACGCGCAGGGAGTCAACAAGAGGGGCTCCCCACCTTCACCGAGGGGGCCAATGTCGTGATAAGCATATCTACACTTGAAGCCATAACCCATTAGATTTATTAATCATCTAGCCTTCCCGTCCATGCACATCGAGAACCTCAAGATTTTCCGCGACCTAGTGGACAACGAAAGTTTCTCCAAGGCCGCCAAGCTCAACGCCATCACCCAATCGGCCGTCAGCCAGCAGTTACGCTCGATGGAAAAACATTTCAACGTCCTGATTGTCGACCGCAGCCAGAAGCAGTTCCGGCTGACGCGCGAAGGGCGCAGTCTCTATGAGGCCGCCAAGGACATCCTCAACCGCTACGAGCAGGTCGGCAGCGAAATGCAGGAGATGCGCAAGGTCGTGAGCGGCACCGTCCATATCTCGACGATCGTCTCGATCGGGCTGCACGAGCTACCGCCCCACGTGAAGTCATTCATGCAGGAATTTCCGCACGTCAACGTGCGGGTCGAATACCGCCGCTCGAACCTCGTCTACGATGACGTCATCTCCAACGCGGTGGACTTCGGCCTCGTGGCCTTCCCGCAGAAGACCCGCCAAGTCGAGATCATCCCCTTAATGGAGGACCAGCTGGTCGCCATCTGCTCGCCCAAGCACAAGCTCGCGGGCAAAAAAGAGATCGACCTCGCCGACCTGCAGGGCGGCAAGTTCATCGGCTTCGACCAAGACATCCCGACGCGCAAGGCCCTCGACCAGTTCTTCCGCGAGCAGCGCATCGAACTCGAGCCTTCCATGGAGTTCGACAACATCGAGACGCTCAAGCGCGCCGTGGAAGTCGACGCCGGGGTGGCGCTCGTCCCCGAAGGCACCATCCGCCAAGAGGTCGAGCAAGGCACGCTCGTCATGCTTCGCCTGCGCGACCGGCGCGTGGCGCGCCCGCTGGCCATCTTGCACCGCAAGGGTCGCGTGCTCACGCCGGCCATGAAGCGCTTCATGGCGCACCTTATGAACCGTACGGGCGGCAAGGCTGCGGATTAATCAGACGCGCCGGCGAGCGGACATGGCCGTGACGGCGAAACCTGGGAGCGCCTGCGCGCACAGCAGGCCCAAACCGAGCCAGAGCAACGCCTGATCGGGCGGAGCGCGGAGGGCCGTCGCCGCCAGGCCCCACCAAAGGAAGGCACCGAACAGCGGCGGCCAGGCGCGCCGCAAGGCCGCGCGGGCAAGCGACCAAGAGCCGAGCAGGACGGCCGCCAAGGCCGCCGCGAGCGGGGCGGAGAGCGATCCGAGCGCGAAGTGGGCGTAGGCCACAAAGCCCAGCGCGACGACCAGACCCCCGAGGACCGCGGCATTAACGCGGAAATGCGTGGGGAGCAGATACAGTTTCACGCGGTGCGCCTGCAGATAGAAGAAGGAGGCCACCCCGGCCATCGTCAACGTGAGCGACCAGATATAGAGCGGCCCGCTGACGGGGATGGCGAATTGGTAGATGGCCCATTGCGCCAGGAAGCATTTTGCCATGATCAGGGACCACAGCGCGCCCAGCCGGTCGGTCACCAGCGATTCACGGTAGGCGCGCTCGACGGAAAGGGAAAGTTCCGTGTCTTGGGCGGGAGGCAGCGAGGTGACGGGCATGGGCTATCTCGCCCATAACTTGAGGCTTCGAATCGCGACCGCAACCGGGGGCGGCACTTCTTTTTCCCAGCCCGGCTCGTTTTTGCGGATGCGCTCGGCCAAGGTGCGCGGCTGGCAGGCCATCGCCAGCGGGTCGGCGCCCGTCGTCGGCACGAGGAAGCCGTTGTTGAGCAGATGTTGGAAGAGGCCGGCCACCGAGGGGCGCATCTGGATGTCGGCGGCGGTGACGACCGAGTCCTCCGCGATGCGGTAGCTTTCCGGGAAGCAGACTTTGCAGGCGACCGGATCCAGGACGAGCCGGCGGAGCTGGTCACCGCGCATCGGATAGACCATGACGCGCACGCCATCCTTGAAGAGCCGGCCACAGGACTCGAGGACGCCGCCCTCGAGATGCGTGTAATGCTCGGGGTTGAAGAGGTCGACGAGGTTGTTCATGCCGGCGACTAGCGTGATGCTGCCCGTGGTGTGGAGCCGGAAGTAGGCCGGCAGCCGATACCAACCGCGATGGCGGGTGACCAGCAGCGGATGCTGCGTTGCGCCGACGAGGCGGATGCGGTCGATCAGCTCCGCTTCGGGATGCGGATCGGCGCCGATGCACATCTCGAAGAGCGCGAGCACGTCTTTACCCCCGTCTGGCAGGGCGCGGAGGGCGCAGGCCAACATGTCTTCGTTGACGATCGAGACCGGGCGGAAAGTCCCCCGGGCCACGAGCACAGACTTCTTATGGAAATACTCACTCGGGACCTGCGGTTCGCCCTCGGGGCCGAAAAGCACCGCGTCGGTCAAGCCGAGGCGGACGAGCCGCAAGGCCGTGGCGCGGTTGTCAAAGGCGCCGAAAGCCGGGCCGCTGAAGTGGGCGAATTCGACCTCGACCCGGCCAGCGCCGACCTCGTCGACGAGGGCCGTTAAGAACGGGTCGACGCCTTCGCGGGCGTTTAACGCGGCGTACACAAGGTTCACGCCGACCGCGCCGAGCGCATCCTGTTGGCGACCCGCATCCTTATCCCAGAGTCGGAGGTGCAAGATGACCTCGCTGGGTTCGGCCTGCGGATGATCTTGGAAGCGGATGCCAATCCAGGAATGCCCCTGCCCCTTCCCGTCGTGCGGCGTGGTCGCGACCGTATCGGCGAAGGCGAAGAAACGGGTCGTCGCCCCTCGTTCGGCCTTCAGCCGGTCGACCAAAAGCTTATACTCGTGGTCGAGCATCTGCTCAAGCCGCTCGCGGGAGACATAGCGCTGGGGGTGGCCGTAGATCGCGTCACTGACACGCATGTCGTAAGCCGAGATACTCTTCGCCACCGTGCCCGACGCTCCGCCGGCCTTGAAGAAATGTCGGACCACTTCCTGCCCGGCACCAGTTTCGGCGAAGGCACCGTAGGCGGACCGGTCTAAGTTGATGGCTAGGGCCTTGCGGGAGGTAGCGGCGCCAGCCGAGGACGTGGACTCAGTCATGGTCGTAAACTACGGCGTGAGGCGGGCGGCATCGAGACGAAAGAGCCCGATAAAATTACCCTTTTGATTGGCAAAAGACGCCACTCGGGCATCGTCCAAGAGAACTCCCCCGCCCCTTATCACCCTGAACATGAAAGATTTCCTCAAATCAGTCTTCGCCTCCACCCTCGGTACGTTCCTCGCAATTTTCGTGGGCGGCATGTTGGCAGTCTTGCTCATCGTCGCGCTGGCCAGCTCGGCGGGCGGCAATCTCGAGACGGTGCCAGTTTCCGTCAAACCGAAGACGATGCTCGTCATCGGCGGCGGGCTGACGATCAACGACACGCCCGCCCATGGCACTCCGGGGTTCGATGCACTGCTTTTCGGGGGGAGCGGTCCGGAGCTCGATCTCCTTCGCGCACTCGAGGCGATCGACCTGGCCGCCAAGGACCAGAATATCACGGGTATTCTGCTCACGGGCCCCCTGGGCGCCGGCTTGGCCCAGATGGCGGAAATCCGTAAGGCGATCACCGCCTTCAAGCGCAGCGGCAAACCGGTGATCGCGTGGCTGGAAAACGGCGGCCAAGGCGAATATTACCTCTCCAGCGTGGCGGACAAGGTCTACGTGCATGGGGCGGGCGGGCTTCAGTTCAGCGGACTCTCCTCCTATAATCTCTATTTCGGGGAGACGTTCAAACTCCTGGGCATCGGCGTACAGGTGACCAAGGTCGGAAAATATAAGTCGGCCGTCGAACCCTACCTCAGTGATGTCATGAGCGAGACGGACCGGGAGCAATCCGAAGCCCTCTTGGGCGGAGTCTGGAAACGCATCCTGGGCGACGTCTCCCAGTCGCGTGGCCTTACGACCGCCAGCCTCGCGAAAACCGTGAGCTCAGCCGGTGTCTATGGCGCGCGGACGGCGGTGGGAAGCAAGCTCGCGGATAAGGCGATGCACCGCGATGAGCTCGTCAAGCTGGTCCGCGCCGCCGGCGCCGCCGCCGACGAATCCGGCACCTCTTTTCTGCAAGTGAACCTGCACCGCTACGCCAGCAAGGTGAAGCTGCCGACGAACGGACCCAAGATCGCGATTGTCTATGCTGAAGGTGAAATCGTGGACGGCTGGGGCATGCCAGGCCTCATCGGCGGCGACCAGCTGGCCCGCGATCTACGCCTTGTGCGCGCCGATGAGGACATCAAGGCGGTCGTGCTTCGCGTCAACAGCCCTGGAGGCTCCGCCTTCGCCAGCGACGTCGTCGCGCGTGAAGTGGGCCTGCTTAAAAGCCAGGGGATCCCCGTCGTCGTCTCGATGGGCGACGTCGCGGCCAGCGGCGGCTACTACATCGCCGCGCCGGCGAACCTGATCATGGCCGACCCTTCGACCATCACTGGCTCCATCGGGGTCTTCGGCCTGCACTTCAATTACGGTGAGCTGGCGAAGAAGGTGAAGCTGGGCACCGATGGCGTGAAAACCGCCCCCTTCGCCGACCTACTGGAAGGGCATCGCCCGGCCACGGCTGAGGAAATGGCGATTGTGCAGTCTTCGGTGGATGACGTCTACGAGGACTTCCTGCGCATCGTTGCCGCCGGCCGAGGCATGAAGCGCGATGAGGTACACGAGATGGCCCAAGGGCGTGTCTGGCTGGGCGAAGATGCCCGCGGGCTGCGCCTCGTGGACAAGCTGGGGGGTCTCCGTGATGCCATCAAGGAGGCGAAGCTGCTCGCCAAGACCGAAGAGGCCGAGCTGATCCAGATACCGGCCTTGAATTCCGGAAAAGAAACCCTGTTGGAGATGCTGCTGGCGGACGAGCAAGACTCCCCGCTATTCGCCAAGGCCTCGCGGGACCCCGCCAAGGAGTTGCTCAAGGCTAACGCAAAGTGGCTGCGCGCGATCCGTGCACTCAACGACCCCAAGGGCGTCTACCTCACCTGCCCGATTGTGCCCGCGCGCCGCTAAGTCGCTTCAGGGCCGCTTGGGCATCTGGGCCCTCGCTTCGGGCAACCAGGCCTGCAGCTGTTTCACGCGGGTACTGTCGGCTGGATGCGTCGAGAAAAATTCCGGCGTCTGCTTGCCGCTCTTGGCGAAACGACTCCAGAAAGCCGGCGCGGCGGCTGGATCATAGCCGGCGCGCGCCATGAAGAGGACCCCGAGATAATCGGCCTCGGACTCATGGCTCCGACTGAACGGCAGGAGGACGCCATATTGCGCCCCGAGCCCGACGGCGGCCATCCAGGAAGAGCGGGTACGTTCGGAAGATTTCTTCGTAGCCTCGTCGGCGACGGCGGCAGCGATTGTCACCCCGATGACCTGCGAGACGCGCTCGGATCCATGCCGGCAGATCACGTGCGCGACCTCGTGGCCGAGGACCACGGCGATATCGGCGTCGGTGGGGGCTTGGGTGAACATCCCGGTATTGAAACCAATCTTGCCGCCAGGCATAGCGAAGGCGTTGGGCGACTTGTCGTCAATGATGGCGAACTCCCACTTGGAAGCTGGCGGCAGCACGCCCGCCTTGTCGTCGCGCCGGGCGGCCGCGACAATCTTCAGGCCGATCTCACGGAGCTTCGGAAGCCGCGGGTCGGAGGGTAGTTTCTTCATCTTGGCGAACTCCGCGGCCGAGAGCGAGGCGACCTCCGATTCGTCGACGAGGATGAATTGGGAACGCCCGGTGACCGGTACGTTCTGGCAGCCGACCAAGGCGAGGGCGAACAGGGACGACAGGAGGAGGCGCATAGGGGTTCAGGATTTCGACGGACCCGGGGAGGACGACGCACCGCGCTCGTCGACGTAGTACTTACGGTAGGACGAGTCGTAGCTGTCGGTGTAAGCGGAGGCCATGCGGAGGGACATCGCATTGAGGATGACGCCTAAGAGCGGTGCCTGGGCCTCACGCAGACGGGCGAGGCAGGAGGTGGCGTGCCGCAGGTTGACCGTATTATAACGCACGACGTAGAGCACGCCGTCGACCTTCGGCAGCAGATGCAAGGAGTCGGAGACGGCGCCGAGCGGCGGCGAGTCAATGAAGATACGGTCGTACCGTTCGCGGAGTCCGTCGATCATCGCGAGGAACTTCGGATGGTTGATGACCTGGGTCGGGTTCTTGCAACTCAGTCCAACCGGAAGGACATCCAGTCCGGGGGCGACTTCGCGGATGATAGCCTCGTCGAGGGGGATTTCTCCGTTGAACCACTTACTCAATCCCGCGTCGGCAGTGAAGCCCAGCGACGGGCCGACGTTGGGCAGGCGCAGGTCGGCGTCGATGATGAGGACCCGCTCGGCATGCTGGGCGAAAATCATCGCCAGGTTCGTGGCGACGAAGGTCTTGCCTTCGCTCGGACGGGTGGAGGTCAGCAGGAAGACGCGGGCCTTGGAAACGGCTGGATTGACCTTGAGGGCGGAGTAAATGGAGCGGACGGCCTCCGTGGCGATGCGGTCGCTTTCCTGCCGGGCGAGCAGGGCGCGGTCCGGACCTGAAGCGCGAGCGACCATCGGGATGGTGCCGATGAGCGGTAGGCCCAGCGAACCCTCGATGTCTGCGGCAGACTTGATGCGCTCGTCCAAGGCGCCGAGGACAACGACGAGCACGATGCCGAAGAGCAGGCCGGAGCCGAAGCCGATCAGCGCGCCATAATAGTAATTCTTATTGATCGGCCGGTCCGAGACCGAGGGGGCGTCGAGGATGGAGATGGAGGTGCTGGTCCCCGAGGTCGAGGAACGGAGCTTGGCGTCTTCGTAACTGAGCTTCATGCGGCCCAGGAACTCCTCGCTGGCCCGGATATCCTTGTCGACGCGCTCCAGCTCGACGTTGGCGGCCTGCAGCTTGGAAATCTCCTCCTCCTTGGCGACGAGGTTGCGGAGGATGGCCTCATGCCGGGCCTTGGCGTTTTCCAAGGATGCGCGGCGAGACTTCACAGCTTGGACGACGGCTTCCTTGAGCTGGCGGTCGACTTGGTTGAGGGCCTCGCGCTCGGCGACGAGCGTTGGATGCTGGTCGGTATATTTCTCCGTCATCTGGCTCATGCGGATCTTCGAGGCGCTCAGCGCCGTGAGGGTGGCGGCGACATCGGTGTCGGCGCGGATCTGGGGGATGTCACCGAGGGAGCGCCCTTCCTGCTCATAGCTGGCGATGACCAGCACCAGAATCTCGTTCTCGTCGATTTGCTTGCGGGTCTCCTCGCGATCCTTGACGAGCACCGAGCGTTCCGCGGTGAGGGTATTGGTATCCTTGGCGATCGAGAGCAGCTTCTGGTTCTTGATGAGGTCGTTCTTCTGTTCGAAGAGGCGGCGGACCTTATCTTCGAGGGTCTCGATCTCGATGCGGGCCTTCTCGACGAGCGGGTTGGTCATCATCAGGCGGCCATCTTCGCTATTCTTCTTGATCGCCTCACAGAAGAGCCGGGCGACCTGGCGGGAGAGGTCGCGATTGGGATGCGTGAAGGCGACGTTGATTACCAGCGTCTGGCGCTGCGGATTGATGCCGCGCTGCTTGGCGAAGACTTCCTGCTCCGTGAGCGGCCCGGAGAAGATATTGCCGGCCTGATAGGGCTCGAGGATTTGCTTGCGTTCGTCGGTGGTGAGGCGCTTGGAGACGCTCTCGATGATGTTGGCGCTGCGCATCTCCTCGACGGCCGTGAAGAAGTCATCGTTCGAGACGATCTTAAAGTTGTCGTCGGCCGCCGAGGAGCCTCCATTGATGGTCGGTGCCAGGCGGAAGACGCGCAGGCGGCCCGTGGCCTGGTATTCGGGAACAGTGTTGTAGGTCTTGAGCAGCGAGAGGGTGAGGAAAACTAAGGAGGCGAGCAGGACCCACCAATAACGCTCCCGCAGCATCAGCAGGTATTGAGAGATAGGGTTGGCGCCCCCTGCCCCACCCCGCTGCGCGCCGCCGTAGCTCCCATAGCCGGCGCCATAGGCGCCGTAGCCTTGGCCATATTGGCCATAGGAGCCATACCCACGATTGCCGCCGCGGGCTGGCTCAGGCGGGCGATTGTCAGAAGAAGGTTCCGGGTTGGCCATGGCGAGGAATCAGATGCGGCTGTCGCGGACGTAGATCTGGTCTTCGTCCTCGAGCACGAAATCCGGCTCGTCGCCGTCGTCGATACGACGGACATCCTTGGAAATCACCACCGGATAACCGTCACGGTTACGTTTGATCGTCACTTCGGAGCGATTCCCCCGCGGCAGGACCCCGCCCGCCATGGAAAGGGCTCGGCCGAGCGTGAGGGTCTCCTCGGGAGGGATGGACACCGGCCCGGGCTTACCGACGTAGCCGGAGACATACACACGGCGTTCGGCGTAGCTGACGATGGAGATCGTGACCTGCGGCTTCTTGAAAAAGACGCGAAACTGGTTCGCGAGCTCGATCTGGGCCTGCGTGAGGGTCAAGCCAGCGACAGGTACCAATTTCTTGAGGAAAGGGATGTCGACGGTGCCGTCGGAGTTGATTCGTCGTTCGATTAGCGTATCGGCTTCATTGATGACCGAAACCCGGATGAAGTCGCGGGGCCGGAGGCGGTAGCTGTTCTGGCCGCCCGCTGGCTCGGCCTGGACCGTCGGAGTGGCCACGGCATAATCCGCGGTGACGGAGGCCGGGGCCGGGGCGTCAGCGGCGACGACCGCCGAGGCGGGTGCGGGGGCAGGGTCAGAGGCGCCGCGGCCCAAGGTCAGGATGTTTTCCGGCTCATAGGAGGCGGAGCTGAGAGGCCCGGAATCAGCCGACGAACAACCACCCAGCATGATGACGGCGCAACAGGCGACGAACAGGCTTTTCAAGACGGAAGACATGGGAAGAAATTAGGGAGACCAGGCCTGCTGGTCAACCGGTCCCGCTCGATCACGGACCGAAGCACTGGCCTCAGTAGCGGAAAGCTGCCGAAATCGTGAAGGTATTCGACAGATAGGTCGAAGCAGCGACGGAAGCCTTGGAATCGTTGAAGCTGTAGCCAGCCTGGAAGGTCAGGTGGTTCGTGTACTTATAATCGGCGCCCAGGTTGTAGACGTAGGAGTCAATTTGGCTCGTACCGGCGAAGACATCACTCATGGTGGCCGAGAAATTCATGGTGAGGTCCTCGGAGGCGGTGTAGCTAAGCCCGTAGGTGTAGTTCTTCGCGGCCATCTGGCCGTTGGTCGAAGACGCCGTGACGTCGCGGGAGAGCGTCAGCGATTGGCTAAAGCGTTCGGTGAGCTGATGGCTCAGGTTGACCGAGTAGGACAGGTCCTTGTCCTTGGGGGCGTTGTCGTAGCTGAAGCGGGAATAGCCGACGCGGATATTTCCGTTGAGCTTGCCCGATTCAGAGAGCTGGCCCTTGGCGGTCAGGCCAGCGAAGTCCTTGAGGAGCTGCTGATGCGGGAGCGCCGGGCGGGGGGTGTTAGCCTGGCTGAAATAAGGGGCGGCCGAGTAGTCCGTCACGTCATGCTGGAGGACGAGGCCGAAGCTGAGCTTCTCGAAGGCCTGGAAGTCTAAGCTGAGCGGCATAGACTTGGTGTTCAGCTCGGTCAGGGTGTTTGTGTTGAAGACGAAGTTTGGGGAGGTGCCGGTCTTCACCGGATCAAGGTATTGATTGAAGCTGTTGGTGTAGCCCAGACCGACGCGGAGCTTCTCCGTGAGCTTATAATCTGCGCGGAACGCGTGGGAGTAGTTCGCCTGACGGACCAAGGTCGCGCCGAGGACGCCGCCGAGGCCCTGCATCTGCAGGTCATCGTTACGAGCGGTCACGCGGTAAGAAGAGTCAAGGGAGAGGGTCAGCGGTCCGCCGTCGGCGAAGCGGATGCCCGCGGAGAGGGCGTCGCGGCCATCCTCGAGATCGGACAGGGCATTATCCGTGAAGTTCACGAAGGTGTGCTTAGCCGAAAGCGTGACGGACAAGGCCGAATCCTTGCCATACTCGAGGAGGAAACCGGGGGTGACCATCCAACTCGTGGCGGAGGTCTTGATCGGGGCGGAATAGAGGTTATCGGTGACTTCGAGACTGGCGGCGGAGTCGAAGTAGATATCGCAATCGTTACCGATCTGGATGAGCGGCGAGGTGGGCGCCCAGTTGGCGCCTTGGACTAAAGCGGAGACGGTGAGAGCCGAAGCAGCGACGAGGAAGCGGGACATATTAGGAGGAGGATGGGGTGACAGAAAATTAGGTGAGACGAGAGTGCGTATCAACCCCCAAACCAGCCCGCCCGCCCATAAAAAGACAAAGACCCCGCCCTTTGGGGCGGGGTCTGACTACCCTCCTATACTAGGCAGGGACTTAAGCCGGGGTCGGGAAGACGCGAATACGGCGATAAGCGGGCAAGCCCGTGCCCGCAGGGACGAGGTGACCCATGATTACGTTCTCCTTGAAGCCGGTCAGGTTGTCGCGCTTGGCCATCGTGGCGGCGTCAGTCAGGACTCGGGTTGTCTCCTGGAAGGAGGCGGCCGAGATGAAGGACTCGGTCTCGAGGGAAGCCTTGGTGATGCCCAAGAGGATCGGCTCGGATTCGGCGATTTGTCCGCCGCGCTCGTTGACCGAGCGGTTGCTCTGCGCCAGCAGCGTGCGATCAACCTGTTCGCCCCAAAGGTAATCGGAATCGCCCGGCTCGGTGATGCGGACCTTGCGGAGCATACGGGAGACGATGATTTCGATGTGCTTGTCGTTGATGACAACGCCTTGGGTACGGTAGACCTTTTGGATCTCAGTGATGAGGTAATCCTGCACCTTGGACTGGCCGAGGATGTCGAGGATGTCGTGCGGATCGACCGATCCGTCCGTGAGGACCTGGCCCTGCTTCACCTTGTCGGCGGTGGCGACGACGATGTGCTTACCGTGCGGAATGAGGTGCTCCTCCTCGCGACCGATGGAGTCGGTGATGATGAGGCGCTTCTTGCCGCGGATGGAGACGCCCATGCTGACCGTGCCGTCGAGCTTAGCGATTTCGGCGGCATCCTTCGGCGGACGGGCCTCGAAGAGCTCGGAGATGCGCGGCAGGCCGGCGGTGATGTCCTGCGTCTTGGCGGCCTGGCGGGGAATCTTAGCGATGATGGAGCCACGGGCGACCTTGTCCCCTTCGCCCACTTCGACGCGAGCGCCGGCGGGGATGGAGAAGGAACCGACTTCCTTACCGTTGGCGGCGACGATCTGGATCTGAGGATTCTGCTCGTCGGAGTGCTCGATGACGGACTTGTAGAACGTGTTGTTCGACGGGTCGCGCTCTTCGGTGAACGTCACGCCGGAGATCATATCGACGAGCCGGATCTTGCCGTCACCGTTAGCGATGATCGGAGTGGAGTTCGGATCCCAGGCGGCGATGAGGATGCCCTTGTCGATGGACTTGCCATCCATGACGCCGACGACGGAACCAGCGACGATACGGTATTCCTCGACCGGCGAGCCGGCTTCGTTGAGGAGGCGGATCGAGCCGTTGCCGTTGACCGCGATGAACTTGTCGCCGACCGGGACCGTCGTAAGGTCGACGAACTGGACGAGGCCCTTGCCCTTCGACTTGATTTCCGGGGTCTTCAGCTGCGCAACGCCGCCAATGTGGAACGTGCGCATGGTCAGCTGGGTGCCTGGCTCACCGATGGACTGGGCGGCGATGATGCCGACCGCGGTGCCGCGCTCGACCATGCGTCCCGTCGAGGGATCCAGGCCGTAGGAGGTGGGCGGAATCGCGTTCACGTTCATGTGCGTGAGCGGAGAGAGGACCTTCACGCGATCGATACCGACGGTCTCGATGCGCTTGGCCGCGACCTCGTCGATGAGTTCGCCAGCCTTCACGATGATTTCGGAAGGGCTGAGCGGGTTCGCGATGTCCTCGGACGGGCAGCGGCCCACGATGCGCTCGGAGAGCGAGACCAAGAGCTCGTCGCCGTCGTAGATCGGGGTTTTGAACACGCCGTTCGGGATGTGAACGTGGACGCGGTCGACGCCGGCGTCACGGAGCTTGGCGATGAGCTCCTCGGTGAGGGTCGCCTCGGCCTTGGCGAGGAGTTTGACGGCGCCGGAGGGATTCGCGACGTCGGCAGCCAGGTGACGGCCGAGGGCGGCGTCGCCGAGCGTGATGACTTCGGAGCCGGGAGCCACGTCGCGGGAGTCCGTGACGATGACGTCCATGGCCACGTCGCAGAGCTTACGGGTCATGTAACCGGCGTCGGCGGTCTTCAGCGCGGTGTCGGACAGGCCCTTACGGGCACCGTGCGTCGAGATGAAGTATTCGAGCACCGAGAGGCCTTCGCGGAAGGAGGACAGAATCGGGCGTTCGATGATTTCGCCGGAGGGCTTGGCCATCAGGCCGCGGGCGCCGCACAGCTGCTTCACCTGAGCCTTGTTACCACGGGCACCGGAGTCCATGAGGACGTAGACCGGGTTGATGAGCATGCGGTGGGCATGACGGGGATCGCCCTTCTTCACGCCAGCCACCTTCGCGGACTGCGAGAGCGTGGTGTACACCGACTGCGCGATGGCGTCGGTGGCGCCGGACCAGGTGTCGACGACCTTGTTACGACGTTCGTCGTTGGTGATGGTGCCGGATTCGTTCTGGCGCTGGAATTCGCGGACCTTGGCGGTGGCTTCGCGGACAAGGCCTTCCTTTTCCTTCGGGTAAATCATGTCGTTCACGCCGATGGAGATGCCCGCCTTGGTCGCGATGCGGAAGCCGGTCTCCTTGAGCGCGTCAAGGACCGGGATCGAAGCCTCGCGGCCACAATGCTTGTAGGTCTTCAGGATCAAGTCACCGAGCTGACTCTTCTTGACGGTCTCGTTGAAGAAACCGAGCTCGGCGGGCCAGATGGTGTTGAAGATGATGCGACCGACGGTGGTGACGATGATGCTGCCCGTCGCTTCACCGTGGACCGTCTTGCGGTTGAAGTCGGGATTGGCGAAACGCACCCAATCATGCAGGTGGAGCGACCCTTCGGCTTCGGCGAAGATCGCCTCGGACACGGAGCCGAGCACGGGCAGGTGGGTATTGGCCGCCGGCTTGTCGGCGGGCTCGAGTGTCAGGTAGTAGGCGCCGAGCACGATGTCCTGGGACGGCGTGAGAATCGGCTTACCGCTGGACGGCGAGAAGATGTTGTTCGTGGACATCATCAGGAGCTTGCACTCCATGATGGCTTCCAGGGACAGCGGGACGTGGACGGCCATCTGGTCACCGTCGAAGTCCGCGTTGTAAGCGGTACAGACGAGCGGATGCAGGCGGATGGCGTCACCCTCGATGAGGATGGGCTCAAAGGCTTGGATGGACAGGCGGTGCAGCGTCGGCGCGCGATTGAGGAACACCGGGTGACCCTTGGTCACTTCTTCCAGAATATCCCAGACTTCGGGCTTCTTCTGCTCGATGTGCTTGCGGGCGCCGCGGACGGTATGGGCGAAGCCCAGTTCCTTGAGGCGGCGGATGATGAAGGGCTCGAAGAGGACGAGGGCCATCTTCTTCGGGAGACCGCACTGGTTGAGCTTGAGCTCGGGACCGATGACGATGACCGAGCGGCCGGAGTAGTCGACGCGCTTACCGAGGAGGTTCTGGCGGAAACGGCCATGCTTACCCTTCAGCATGTCGGAGATGGACTTCAGCTGACGGTCGCGGTCCTTGACCGGCTTGCCGTGGCGTCCGTTGTCGAGAAGGGCGTCGACGGCCTCCTGGAGCATGCGCATCTCATTATGGATAATGACGTCGGGCGTCTTCATCTGGATGAGCTGCTTGAGTCGATTGTTGCGGTTGATGACGCGACGGTAGAGGTCGTTCAGGTCAGAGGTGGCAAAGCGGCCGCCTTCGAGGGGGACGAGCGGACGGAGGTCCGGCGGGATGACCGGCAACACCGTCAAGATCATGTGCTCGGGGCGCTTGCCGGAAGCCAGGAAGCCCTGGATAATCTTCATGCGGCGGGCGATCTTCTTCTTGATCTGCTTGGAGCGGGTCGAGCGGAGCTGGTCGCGGAGGTTCTCGACCGTGGAGGCGAGATCCATCTTCTTGAGGAGCTGCTGGAGCGCCTCGGCGCCCATGCGGGCCTTGAAAGCGTCCGGGCCGTGTTGTTCGACGGCGCTGCGATAGGACTCCTCGTCGAGGAGCGCCTTCTCTTCCATGCCGGTGGCGCCCGGGTCGATGACCAGGTACTTCTGGTAATAGATGACCTGCTCAAGCTGGCGGGTGGTCATGTCGAGCATCAGCGACAGTCGGCTGGGCATGCTCTTCAGGAACCAAATATGGGAGACCGGGATAGCGAGGCGGATGTAGCCCATGCGCTCGCGACGGACGCGGGAGACGGTGACCTCGACGCCACACTTATCGCAGACGACGTCCTTGTATTTCACCTTCTTGTACTTGCCGCAGTAGCACTCGTAATCGCGGACCGGGCCGAAGATGCGCTGGCAGAAGAGACCGTTCGGCTCGGGCTTGAACGAGCGGTAGTTGATGGTCTCGGGGCTCTTCACTTCCTTGAGGCCCTTGACCTTGCGGTTGCCGTGTTCGTCGAGTTCGTCGAGGAACTGTTCGCCGGTCCATTGGACGATTTCCTCGGGCGAGGCGATCGAGATGGAGACGAAATCGAAGGACTGCTCCTTCGTCTCGTTGGCGGTGAACTCGGGGGTGTGCTCCGGGTGGATCATGTCGATAAGGTTTGGGTGGGGTGGGAACGGACGCTCAGTTGCGGTCCGGGTTGGGCGCGCCAGTGGAGCCGAGGCGGACATCCAGGCACAAGGCCTGCATCTCCTTCATCAGCACGTTGAAGGACTGGGGCGTGCCGCTGACGAGGGTGTTGTCACCCTTGACGAGCTGCTCGTAGATCTTGGTGCGGCCGGCGACGTCGTCGGACTTGACCGTGAGGAGTTCCTGCAACGTGTAGGCGGCGCCGTAGGCTTCGAGGGCCCAGACTTCCATTTCGCCGAAGCGCTGGCCACCATACTGCGCCTTACCGCCCAGGGGCTGCTGCGTGATGAGGCTGTACGGACCGGTAGCGCGGGCGTGGATCTTGTCCGCGACGAGGTGGTTCAGCTTCATCATGTAGATGTAACCAACGACGACGTCTTGGTCGAACGCTTCGCCGGTATGGCCGTTGATGAGCATCGCCTTGCCGGTCTCGGGCAGTTCGGCCTGCTTGAGGTATTCGCGGATCTGCTTCTCGGGGATGCCGTCGAAGATGGGGGTAGCCATCTTCAGGCCGAGCTTCGAGCAAGCCCAACCGAGGTGCGTCTCGAGGACCTGGCCGACGTTCATGCGGGAAGGCACGCCGAGGGGGTTGAGGCAGATGTCGACGGGGGTGCCGTCAGCAAGGTAAGGCATGTCTTCGACCGGCACGATACGGGCGACGACGCCCTTGTTACCGTGGCGACCGGCCATCTTGTCGCCGACCTGGATCTTGCGCTTTGTGGCGATGTAGACCTTCACGTTCTTGATGGCGCCGCCTTCGTCGATGCCTTGTTCGATGGCTTCGACCTTGCGGGTACGCTCCTGCTCAAGCTCGTCGAAGCGACGATGATAGCCGTCGACGATCTGGCGGATTTTCTGCTTCACCGGCGAATCATTCATCTCGATGGAACGAGAGACGGAGGCCAGGCGGCGCAGGAGGGTCTTGGTGATTTTGCGATTGGCGGGGATGATGGCCTCGCCGGTGTCGGAGTTCTTGACGTCGAGCGGGATCTTCTCGCCGAGCAGGATATTCGAGAGCGACTCGGTCATCTCTTCGCGCAAGCGCGAGTCGGCCGTACGGTACTCTTCGTTGACCTTCTTGAGGGCGCGGCGCTGGTCGTTGGGCGAGAGGCGGCCGTCGTCTTGGTCAGTCCGGGAGGAGACCTTGACGTCCATGATGATGCCCGAGATGCCGGAGGGCACGCGGAGGGAGGTATCCTTCACGTCACGGGCTTTTTCGCCGAAGATAGCGCGGAGCAGCTTCTCTTCAGGGGCGAGGTCGCCTTCGGACTTTGGGGTGATCTTGCCGACGAGAATGTCATCGGGCTTCACCTCGGCGCCAATGCGGATGACGCCGTCACGGTTGAGATTACGCAGGGCTTCCTCACCGAGGTTCGGGATGTCGCGGGTAATCTGTTCGGGTCCGAGCTTGGTATCGCGGGCGGTGACTTCGAACTCCTCGATGTGGACGGACGTGAAGACGTCGTCCTTGAGCATACGCTCGGAGAGCAAGATGGCGTCCTCGAAGTTATAGCCGTTCCAGGGCATGAAGCCGACGAGGACGTTGCGGCCGAGGGCGAGCTCGCCCTTGTCGGTGGCGGCGCCGTCGGCGATGATGTCCCCCTGCTTGACCTTGTCGCCGCGGCGGACCAGCGGACGCTGGTTGAAGCACGTCGAGGAATTGGTCTTAAGGAACTTACGCAGGTCGTAGACGTAGATGCCCTTGGCCGGCTCGCTCTTGAACTTCTTGTTCTCGATCTGGGCGGGGGCGACTTCGCCATCCTTGGTCACGATGATTCGGCGGGAGTCGGCGGCGGCGACGAGGCCGGGGCCTTCGGCCACGATGACCGTCTTCGAGTCGATGGCGACGCGGCGCTCGAGGCCGGTGCCCACGAACGGAGCTTCGGTCACAACGAGGGGCACGCCTTGGCGCTGCATGTTGGAGCCCATGAGCGCGCGGTTAGCGTCGTCATGTTCCAGGAACGGGATGAGGGCGGCGGCGACGGAGACGACCTGCTGGGGCGAGACGTCCATGTAATCGACGTCTTCGGGATCCACTTCGAGGATATCGTCGCGGAAGCGGACGGTCACCTTGCCCTTGAGGCGGGAGGTGTCGTCGATTTCGGAATTAGCCTGGGCGACCTTGAACTTCTCTTCCTGGTCCGCGGTCATGAACTCGACCTGGCTGGAGACCTTGCCGCGCACGACCTTACGGTACGGGGCCTCGATGAAGCCAAACTCGTTGATGCGCGAGTAGGTGGAGAGGGAGTTGATGAGGCCGATGTTCGGACCTTCGGGGGTCTCGATCGGGCAGATACGTCCGTAGTGGGACGGGTGGACGTCGCGGACTTCGAAGCCGGCGCGGTCGCGGTTGAGGCCGCCGGGCCCGAGGGCGGAGAGACGACGCTTATGCGTCAGCTCGGCCAACGGGTTGATCTGGTCCATCAGCTGGGACAGCTGGCTGCGCGCGAAGAATTCGCGGATCGAGTTACCGAAGGGCTTCGGGTTGACGAGCTTCTGCGGGGTGATCGAATCGACGCTCTGGTCGTATTCGTTGATGCGGGCCTTGACCGTCTTGACGACGTTCTTGAGACCCGCGCGGCACTGGTTGGCGAGGAGTTCGCCGACGTTGCGCACGCGGCGCGAACCAAGGTGATCGATATCGTCAATCGCGCCGTCGCCGGCGCTCAGCTTGCAGAGGAGCTTGGTGGCTTCGACAATGTCCTCGGGGGTGATTGTGCGAGTATCGAGGGAGACGTTGAGGCTTAACTTCTGGTTGAGCTTGTAGCGGCCGACGCGACCAAGGTCGTAACGCAGCGGATCCTGGAAGAGGCGCTGCATGTGGGCGCGGGCGCCCTTGACGTTGACTGGCTCGCCGGGGCGAAGCTTGCGGAAGATTTCCTTGAGGGCTTCCTCCTCGTTACGGACGGCGCCGATATCCTTACGGAGCGAGAGGATGATGGAGCCGTTGTCGAAGGCGGTGTCAAAGACGCCGAACTTCTGCTTCGGAAGCTGCTTCTGGATCTCTTTGAGCGTCTCGCGGGAAAGCTTGTCGTACTGCTTGGCGACGACCTTACCGGTCTCGACGTCGACGAGCGGGTCGGAGAAGACGAGTTGGGAGAGTTCTTCCGGGTCGAGCTCCAGCGCGGACTTGGCGGTCAGTTCGCGGTGCTGGTAGAAGAGTGCGAGGATGTCCTTGTCGTCCTTGTAGCCGAAGGCGCGGAGAAGGGTCGTGACGAGGAACTTGCGACGGCGACGGCGACGGTCGAGGTAGACCCAGAGAAGGTCGTTCTGGTCGAACTGGACCTCGATCCAGGTGCCGCGGTCGGGGATGATGCGGAAGGCGTGGAGCATCTTGCCGCTCGTGTGGGCAGACTCCTCGAAGCAGATGCCGGGAGAGCGGTGGAGCTGGGAGACGACGACGCGCTCGGCGCCGTTGACGATGAAGGAGCCGCGGTCGGTGATCATCGGGATTTCGCCCATGAGGATTTCTTCGTCCTTGAAGGCGCCCTTCTCGCGGAGACGGAGTTTGAGCATCACCGAGATCGCGTAGGTCGTGCCTTCGCGGATGCATTCGAGTTCGGTCTGCTTGGGCAGCACCAGGCCATACTCGAGGTACTCGAGACGGAAGTTGCCGTTGTTGCTCTCCACCGGGAAGGCCTCGCGGAAGACCGCGTCCAGGCCGACGTTCTTGCGGGCGGACGCGGTCTGGTCCAACTGCAGGAAATCGTTGAACGAGAAGATCTGGTTCTCGATCAGGTTGGGCGGAGGGATGACTTCGCGTAGTTTACCGAAGTTTTTGCGCTCTTGAGGCATGGCAGGTAGAAGTGGGCTCGGAGTGACGGGTGGTTTCGGTGGTGCGGACTGGTTTGCCTGGTGGGTTCGGACTGGGCGGCCGGGGGGAAGAAAAAGCGGGGAGGGGTCGCCGGACCCGGGAGGGTGCTACCCTCCCCGCTTTGTGAAGAGATGTCGGAAGCAGGATTACTTGACCTCGACCTCGGCGCCGGCCGCCTTGAGCTTGGTCTCGATGTCCTTGGCTTCGTCCTTGGACACGCCTTCCTTGACGGGCTTGGGCGCGCTGTCGACGAGGTCCTTGGCTTCCTTGAGGCCCAGACCGGTGATGGTCCGGACTTCCTTAATGACATTGATCGGGGTCGCGCCCTTGGCCTTGAGGATGACGTCGAACGTCGTCTTCTCTTCGGCGGGTGCGGCGGCGGCAGGGCCACCAGCGGCGGCGGCGGCGACGGGAGCGGCGGCGGAAACGCCCCACTTGGTCTCGAGGTCTTTAACGAGGCCGGCGACGTCCAGAACGGACTGGGCGCTGAGCCACTCGATGACTTGGTCTTTGGTGATGTTGCTCATGGTATCTGGGTTCCTTGAATGGTTAGCGTCCGTTGAAGGACATTTGAGGGCGCGAGGCCCCTAACCGGGGTTCTTTGGATGTGTGTTGTGGTTGGGTTTGGGTTCCCCCCGCTCGGACGCCGCCACATGGCGACGCCTCCGCGGGGAAAGGGGTTAGGCGGCTTTTTCGGCTTGCTGGCGCTTGGCGTCCAGGAGGCGGACAAACTGCGAGGCAGGGGTGGAGAGCAGCGAGAGGAGCTGGGCACGGATGCCGTCGAGGGACGGCAGCTTCGAGAGGAACTCGACCTCGGTCTTGGAGAGGATCTTGGCGTCAAGGACGCCGCCCTTCACTTCGAGCTTGGAGAAATCCTTGAAGAAGGTGACGAGGATCTTGGCGACGCCGGTCGGGTTGTTGCCGCCGGTGACCAAGGCGGTGTGGCCGCTCAGGTGGGCCGAGATATCGGGAAGCTTCGCCTGCTTGGCGGCGATGTTGAGGATACTGTTCTTAACAACGTGGTACTCGGCGCCGTGGGCGCGGAGCTGGTTGCGGACGGAGGTCGCGTTCTCGACGGTGACGCCAGTGAAGTTGGCGAGCAGCAGGTAGTTGGAGCTGGCCAGCTGGGCGGCGACTTCGTCGACGAGGAATTGTTTTTCAGCGCGCATGTTCGTGGGTTCTCTTTAGGCGGGGTGGGTTCAGGCGGTCGCGACGGCGGCCGAGTAGGGCTTGAGGTCGACGGCAACGCCGGGGCTCATGCTGGCGCTGAGTGTGATCGACTTGATGAAGCGGCCACCGGCGAAACCGGCGGGCTGGGCTTTGACGAGGGCGGACAGGGCGGCCTGGGCGTTCTCGGTGAGCTGGGCGGCGGTGAACGACTTCTTGCCGATGACAATCACGATGTTGCCAGTCTTATCCATCTTGAATTCGACGCGACCGGCCTTCACTTCCTTGATGGTCTTCGGGATATCGTCGGAGACCGTGCCCGACTTCGGGTTGGGCATGAGGCCTTTCGGACCGAGGACGCGGGCGACCTGACGGACGTCCTTCATCGCGGTGACGGTGGAGATGGCGACGTCGAAGTCGAGGAAGCCGCCGTTGACCTTGGCGATCAGGTCGGCGAGGCCGGCGAAATCGGCGCCGGCAGCGAGGGCTTCGGCCGGATTCTCGGTGAAGGCGAGGACCTTGATCTTCTTACCGGAGCCGTTCGGAAGGGAGACGGTGCCGCGCACCATCTGGTCCGACTGCTTGGGGTCGACGCCGAGGAAGGCGGAGATCTCGACGGTTTCGTCGAACTTGGCGCCGGGCATCTTCTTGATGATTTCGGCGGCTTGGTTGACGTCATACTTCGCCTTCAGGTCGGCGACTTGGAGGGCGGCGCGGTAGCGCTTGCTGGGTTGTTTGCTCATAGCGACTTTTGGTCTCCTGCGGGATGCAGTGGTTGGGTTGGTTAGGGTGGGTGGAAATTAACCGATGACTTCGATGCCCATCGAACGGGCGGTGCCGGCGATCATGCGGGCGGCGTTGTCGGGGTTGACGGCGTTGAGGTCCTTCTTCTTCAGCTCAACAATCTCGAGGAGCTGCTTCTTCGTGACCTTGCCGACCTTGTCGCGGTTCGGGACCTTGGAACCCGACTCGATCTTCGCGGCCTTCTTGAGAAGAACGGAAGCGGGCGGGGACTTCAGGATGAACGTGAAGGACTTGTCCTGGTAAACCGAGATGATGACCGGGAGGATCATGCCGGCCTGGTCCTTGGTCTTGGCGTTGAACTCTTTGCAGAACGCCATGATGTTGACGCCCTTCGCGCCGAGCGCGGGGCCGACAGGAGGAGCGGGATTAGCGGCGCCGGCGGGGAGCTGGAGCCTGATTTCGCCGATGACTTTCTTTGCCATGGTGGGTGTTGAGAGGGTGGGTTAGGTGGAAGGATTATTCGCGGTCGTCGCGTTCGACCTGCCAGAACTCGAGCTCGACCGGGGTGGAACGACCGAAGATGTCGACGGAGACCTCGAGCTTACCGCGGTCGGCGTCGATCTTGTCGATGTTGCCGGCGAGATTAGCGAAAGGCCCGTCGGTGATCTTGACGCGCTCGCCGATGTTGAAGGTGACCTTCGGGACGACCTTGTCGGCGGCGTCGGCGACCTGCTGGAGAATCGTGTTGATCTCCTCGACCTTGAGAGCGACGGGCTTCTGGCCGCCGATGAGGCCGATGACGCCGTCGGTCTGGCGGAGGAAGCTCCAAGGAGCCTCGAGCAGCGAGCCTTCGTCGTCGAAGAGGCGGGCCCGAACGAACAGATAGGAAGGATAGAGCTTCATCTCGCTCTCGCGCTTCTTGCCGTTGCGGAAGTCCTTGACGGTCTTCACCGGCATCAGGATTTCGGCGACGAAGTCGCCCATCTCCTCGTCCTTGATTGCCCGATCAAGCAGACGCTTCACCTTGCTCTCGTTGTTCGAGAGGGTCTGGAGGGTATACCAGCGAAAATCGGAGGGAGCGGACATGGGAGATCAGCGGACGAGCTGGGTCGCGAACTGGACGAAATTAGAAAGGGAGAAGTCGCAGAAGAAGACGACGGCCCCCAGGACGGCGACGGCGGCGATGACGACCACTGTGGAGTCGACGAGCTCCTTGGCATTGGGCCACGAAGCCTTAACGAAGACCTCGGTGATGGTCTCGTTCCAGAAAGTGCGAAGGCGTCCGAGAATGCTTAGCATGGTGCTGGTTGGGAAGTGGTGGTGGGTCTGGCGGGAAGGGAGGGAGTCGAACCTGCGGTCATCGTTTGAGGAGACCGATTACCCGCCCATTGAGCTACCTTCCCTTGCCTCTGGTTAAAGAGACGAATGCCGGGGCCCTTTTGAGGGGGCCGCGGCACTAGGGTAGGTCTTTGGGCGTCAGGAAATCACTTGGTGATTTCGAGGATCTGGCCGGCGCCGATGGTCTTGCCGCCTTCACGGAGAGCGAAGCGCTGGCCCTTTTCCATCGCGACGGGCTTCTGCAGCTCAATCGTGATAGTGACGTTGTCGCCAGGCATGACCATTTCCACGCCTTCAGGGAGGATGACGGTGCCAGTGGCATCGCAGGTTCCGAAGAAGAACTGAGGACGGTAGTTGTTGGCGAACGAGGTATGGCGGCCGCCTTCATCCTGCTTGAGGACGTAGATCTGGGCCTTGGCCACGGTGTGGGGCTTGATGGAACCCGGCTTGGCGAGAACTTGGCCACGCTCAATCTGGCTCTTTTCGATGCCACGCACAAGCAGACCGACATTGTCGCCAGCCTGGCCTTGATCGAGCTCCTTGCGGAACATTTCGACGCCAGTGACGGTGGTCTTAAGGGTGTCGCGGAGACCGACGATCTCGATTTCTTCGCCGACCTTGATGACGCCGCGCTCGATACGTCCGGTGGCGACGGTGCCGCGGCCGGTGATGGAGAAGACGTCCTCGACGGACATCATGAAGGGCTTGTCGGTTTCGCGCTTGGGCTCGGCGATCTCAGAGTCGAGGGCGGCGAGAAGGTCCTGGATGGACTGTTCGCCTTCCTTCGTACCTTCGAGGGCGGCGGTAGCGGAACCACGCACGATCTTAGCGGTGTCGCCTTCGTAGTTATACTTGTTGAGGAGGTCGCGGACTTCCATCTCGACGAGGTCGATCAGGTCGGGCTCGGAAAGGTCGACTTTGTTGAGCCAGACGACGATCTTCGGCACGCCGACCTGGCGGGCGAGGAGGATGTGTTCCTTGGTCTGGGGCATGACGCCGTCAGCGGCGGAGACGACGAGGATCGCACCGTCCATCTGGGCGGCGCCGGTGATCATGTTCTTAACGAAGTCGGCGTGGCCCGGGCAGTCGACGTGGGCGTAGTGACGGTTGATGGACTCGTACTCGACGTGCGCAGCGGCGATGGTCACGGTCTTGGTGGCGTCACGGACGGTACCACCCTTGGTGATTTCCGCGTAGGACTTGTTCTCGGCCAGGCCACGACGGGCCTGCACGGCCACGATTGCGGCAGTGGTGGTCGATTTGCCATGGTCGATGTGGCCGATAGTGCCGACATTGACGTGAGGCTTGGTGCGATTGAACTTCTCTTTGGCCATGGTTTTAGTGGTGAGGAGGTGGTTAGGTGTGGTGTGTGGAAAATGGGTGGAGCCCCCGACTGGAATTGAACCAGCGACCTCGTCCTTACCAAGGACGCGCTCTGCCAACTGAGCTACAGGGGCGAACCGTCGACGTGCTGAGGACGCGAAGGGAAGGGTTTGAATGACCATCGAAAACCCCTCCGTCAAGCGGATTTTTGCAAGGGTTTTACAGCCCTTCCGGAGGGCTAAGGACCTACGATCAGGCGGTATGTCCCGGGGGGAAGTTGGGCACTCCAATCGGTGTCCGTCGCCCACCTCCGAATCGCCTCATCGAGGGGCTTTGAGCCTGAAAGTCTCACCGCTGCCCCCAAAGGGGTCTTTCCCAAGGAATCTACACTCAGAATAACCTCAAAAGTGGACAGGAATGGGGCATTTTTAATCAATAAATCGTCCCTAACACCATTTCTGTTATTAAAATGGGGTATTTTCCCGCTTATAATGGACTTCTTGCCCCCTCCTATGAAAAATACCTCAAAAAAAGCTGCTCGTTCGGCAATCCCCTGCCCTCCATACCCCGCCGTTCCAAAAGTCGTGAAGGGCGAGACCTCGGCCAGCGGAACGGCCTTGGCGGGGGTGGGGGTCTCTGACCGTGGCAATTGCAAGGTGGAGTCATTGCTGGGAGATTTCGTAGGATCGAACTGTAAGACGGGGACGGACCTGGCGAAGGGCGCATCCTCCGGCTGGCCGACCTCGGTCCGGCCGAGGCCGCCAAGCGCGGAGCGGGAGGGGAAATAGACGGCGGAGGTGTCGAGCAGGATGACGCTTTCGGTGCGGGCGTCATCGGGCGACACGAGCCGGACCCCGTTGGCCAGAGGCTGGGCGGGATCTAAACCGCCGGCACCGGGCTGGAAGACGAGCAGGGTGAGCAAGAAGATTCCCCCGCCACAGAATAGCGCAGTGCGTGTCACCGGTGGAACCCGGCCACTGGCCAGGTTGCGGAACGTGGAAAGCGCACCCATGCTCAGCGGTCCAGCGGTCGCTCCGCGACCGTCAAGCGTGCCAACGAGCCTCGGCCTTCGCGGATGAAGTTGACCATCAGGACCTCGCCCGGTTTGCGGCGCGAAATCGCCAGGCGCAATTCATTCCAATTATCGAAGGGCTTACCATCTAAGGCCACGATAACGTCGCCGACCTTGAGGCCGGCCTTCGCCGCCGGCGAGCCTTCGGTGATGAGCGCGACGCGAACGGCGCCCGACTTGGCTAGATTGAGCTTGGTGGCCTCGGCGAGGGTCAGGTCTTCCCCCTGGACCCCGATGAGACCGCGGACAACCTTGCCGCCGTTGGCCAGATCCGTCGCGATGGAAACAATCAAGTTGGCCGGGATGGAGTACCCTAAGCCGATGTTGCCACCGGTACGCGACTTGATCGCGGTGTTCATGCCCAGTAACCGGCCCTCGAAATCGATGAGTGGCCCGCCGCTATTGCCCGGATTGATCGCCGCGTCCGTCTGGATGAAGTCCTCGAAGGCCATACCCATGCCCTGCCGGCCAGAACGTCCGAGCGCGGAGACGATACCGGAGGTCACCGTTATGCCGGCGTCGAGCGGATTGCCGATGGCGAAGACGACATCGCCCACGCGGGCTTTGTCACTGTCGGCGAACTTAGCGAACGGTAGGTTGCGTCCCTCGATCTTCAGCACGGCGATATCGCTACCGGCGTCGACCCCGAGGACCTTCGCCCGGAATTCCCGGCGGTCAGCGAGTTGCACGATGACCGTCGTCGCGACACCTTGGCGATTCTCCTGCAGCACGACATGGCGGTTGGTGATCACATAACCTTCGGGATGGACGATTGTACCGGAACCTAAGCCGGTCGGCATGAGCGTCTCGCCAGTCTTCTCATCCTTCAGTACCGAATCAGAAGGGATACGACCACGATAGCGCTCCAGGACCGCTGCCGGGATGACTTCCGCGGTGCGGATGCTGACGACGGAGGGCATGACACGGGCAAGCATGTCGGCGTAACTGGCTGCGGGGAGGGCACGGTTGACTGGGCGGACATCGGTGTCGAAGGAAACGCCGGCGAGGCCCATGGCCGGCCAGAGGACAAGCGCGGTGAGGTAGCGGAACATGACACCGACAGCGTAGCCGAAGCACCACCCAATGCAAGCGACCTCAGCGGGCCATGGGGAACCCGCCACCCGGCTGGTTCGGTTCGGCCTCGTCGCGATCCTTGTTGAAGCGCATCGAGAAAAGCCGGGTCACACCCTTTTCCTGCATGGTCGCCCCGAAGATAGCGTCGGCCGCCGAGACGGTGCGCTTATTATGGGTGATCACCACGAACTGAGAAAAACGGGTGAATTCGCGGATGATGTCGGTGAACCGGGTGACATTGGCATCATCCAACGGGGCGTCGAGCTCGTCGAGCACGCACAACGGCGAGGGCTTCACCATGTAGATGGCGAAGAGCAGCGCGACGGCGGTCATGGTGCGTTGGCCGCCGGAGAGCAGGGAGATTCCCCGGAGCTTGGTACCCGGGGGTTGCGCGATAATCTCGATACCGCTCTCCAGGGGGTCTTCAGCCTGGACCATCGTGAGGTCAGCGGTACCGCCTTCGAAGAGCCGCGCGAAGGTGAACGTGAAGTTCTTGCGCACCTGTTCAAACGTATCGGTGAAGAGCTTGAGCGAGGTCTGGTTGAGTTCCTCGATCGCCTTGGTGAGTTCTTCCTTCGCCTTCCAGAGGTCGTCGCTCTGCTTAGTGAGGAAGTCGTGGCGGTCCCGCAGGGAGGAATACTCCTCGACGGCGACGAGGTTCACGGAGCCCATGCCAGCCATGCGTTCACGTAGTTCGGCGATCTCACGGACGAGAGGCGGCCAATCGGCGGACTCCATTGAGGCGAGGTCTTCGGCCGTGGGTTCACCGCGACGGGCGACGGCCGGGGGAGCTGGGCGGGAGCCTTCCTCCTCCGTCTCCTCAAGGTCGTCGAAGCTCGAGATCCCTTCGGGCTCGCCGTCAGAAAGCCAGAGCTGCAGGCGCCAGTCGACTTGGGCGACATCGAGTTGATGGTCGGTCTGGACCTTTTCGACGAGGAAGCCGCACTGCGAGGTCTGCTCGACGAGCGACACTTCCAAGCCCTTGAGCCGGCCATCGGCATCGCGCAGCCGGTCGCGTTCCCCGACGAGCAGGCGGTCTTCGGAATCCACGGCAGCATCGGTCACCTGCAGGGAGCCGCGGCGTTCATCGAGGCGGCCATGGGCCAACTCGATCTCGCCGGCCAGCCGCGCGGAGGTCTCCCGGGCAGTGTCGGCCTGGGCCTTGAGTTCGCCGATAAGCTTCTCGTTCTGCTGCGCTTCGTTGCGTCGCGAACTCAGGCGGGCGACGGCCTCGGCGCGACGGGATTCGAGGTCGGCGAGCTCGCGGCCGACGAGCTCGAGGCGTTGACGTTGTTCGGCGTGGGCGAGGCGGGCTTCACCAAGGGCGTTACGGCGCAGGTCGGCTTCGGCACGAGCGGCTTCGAGCTGGCCTTCCCCGGTGACGATGGACGTGCGCAGCTCGGCCACCTGCCCGTCCTTGGCCAGGAGCGTCACTTGCGCGCGATCACGCCTCTGCAGGGCTTCTGACTTGGAATTTTCGGTTTCAGCGAGCAGGCGTTCCTCGCGGGCGATGCGTTCGTCCGCGGCGGTCAGCGCCAAGCGAGCCGCCCGCTCATCGGCCTGGGCGACGGAAAGTTCCTGGGCAGCGAACTGCGTGGCATCACGGGCCGCGGAGACGTCGAGCTCATTGGCGTCCATTGCGGACTGCAGGCCGAGGGCCTTTTCGTTCAGGGTCGTCAGCTGGTCGTTCTCAGACTCGAGGCTAGCGCGGACGGAACGAATCTCGCTCTCGCGCGAGAACACGCCTGACCCGGCGGTGGCGGTGGCGAGGCGGGGCTTGCCGGCGTAGACAAGGCCGCGCCGGTCGACAAGGTCGCCATCCGTGGTCGCGACGAGAAAGAATTCGAAGCCCGGATTAGCGCGCCACCAGTTGATGAAATCCACTAAGGACGGGCAGACATAGCATCCGTCGAAAAGGTTAGCGACCAGGCGCGCGTGTTCGGGCGACTTCGCCTGGACGGCGGAGGTGGCGGGCCGGAGCCAGCCGGGAGCGGCGGAACCAGAGCGGGACGCGGGCGGCGCCTCGACCTGGAAGACCGCCCTACCCAGCTGGCGCTCGCCCATCTTGGCGACGATGCCCGGCAAGAATTCGGCGGAGTCGAGCGCGACGGCTTCGGAAGCGGCCCCGAGGATATTCTCGAGCGCGGCGGCGGCGGAGAGATCGACGACCCTGACCAGGTCGGCGAGCGCCGAGGCTTTGCCGGAACGAAGCTCGGCGGAGAATTCACCGCGAAGGACCGCCTTGGCGGCCTCGGAGAAACCCTCGAGCCGGGATTGCATCTGCTCGAGCAGGCCCAGTTGGGCGGAGAGCTTGGCGACCTTGCGGTCCTGTTCGGAGATTGTCTGCTGCAACGCACGGAAATCGTTCAGGAGGTCGCGGCCTTTCTCGGTGGCTTCCTGTTCGGCGGTGCGGGCGGCCTGGAGTTCGCCATGGCGGGTCGTGACGACGCCGCCGCACTCGGCGACGCGACGTTCGAGCGCCGTCCGCTCCTGCTTGGCTTGGCTCAGAGAGGCGGAGAGATCGACATGGCGCGACTGGTAGCCGCGGAGATCCACTTCGAGATTGGTGACATCGCCGCGGGCACGGGTCATCTCGCCCTCGGCGACGAGGATATCCTGTCGGGCACGCCGCAGCAGGTTCTCCTCTTCGACGACCTGACGGGCGGCTTCATCGACCTGGGCGGTCTTCTCGCGATAGGCGGTATCGGTGGCCGTGACCGAACCGGCGGCGGTCGACTTGGCGTCGGAACTGCCGCGGAGACGCATCTCGTATTCAGAAATCGAAAATTCCGCTTCCATCGCCTCTCGGCGAACCTCGCCGAGCCGGGTGGTCAGGTCGGCGGAGCGAAGGTCAGCGGTCCGGGCATCGTTCTCGGCATTTTCGCGGGCGGTGCGGAGCTCGAAGAGGGCCTGCTGGGCGAACTGCACCTGCTCGGCGAGTTCGGTCCGCTGCGACCGACGTTGCGACAGCGCGGCTTCCCGGTCACGCAACGCATCGGTTAGGCCCGTGACCTCGGCGCGACAGGCGGTGGCGGCGGTCTCAAGCGAGTCGACCTGGGCGCGCCGATCGCCGAACTGCTTGGCGTGCCAGGCGAGGTCGAGGTGGATGAAGCGATGGCGGAGCCGACGGAAGCGGAGAGCCTTGGCGGCTTGACGACGGAGCGAGGCGATCTGGCGACCGACTTCACTGACAACATCGGTGATCCGCGCGAGATTGGCGTCGACGCCGCTGAGCTTGTTGAGGGCTTCGCGGCGCTGAGACTTATAACGCGTGATGCCGGCGGCTTCTTCGAAGAGGTAACGGCGCTCGGCGGGATTGGCAGAAAGGATCTGGTCAATCTGTCCCTGCACCATGAAGGAGTAGGACATGCGGCCGATGCCGGTGTCCATGAACAGGCGCTGGATATCCTTGAGGCGGGAAGGCTTGCCGTTGATAAAATAATCGCTGGCGCCGTCGCGGCTGAGGCGGCGCATGATCGCGACCTCGGCGAACGCCGTGCCCAGCTCCTTCTCGCAATCGGCGAAGATCAGCTCCACTTCGCACAAAGGGAGAGGCCGGCGGCGGTCGGTGCCCGCGAAGATGACGTCTTGCATCGCCGTGGCGCGCAGGGATTTCGCGGACTGTTCGCCCAGGACCCAGCGGATGGCGTCGACGATGTTGGATTTGCCGCAACCGTTGGGTCCGACGACGGCCGTAACCCCTGGGCGGAGCTCGATACGGGTGCGGTCAGCGAAGCTTTTGAATCCGTTGGCGACGATTTCCTTGAGGTACATCGAGGGGTGGAAAGGGACGATTGCCCTGCCCTACCCCCGCCGCAAGCGTGTTATGCCCTCCGGAACGGCCACTTATTCACGGGTTTAACGACCCTTGGATTCGGGGTTGACGAACGCCCTCGCCCCTTGTTCTTTCGACCCTCCAACCGCTCCCATGTCCGTAGAAATCAAGCTCCGCAAAGGCGAGACCGTCGACAAGGCTCTTCGCCGCCTCAAGAAGAAGATCGATCGCGAAGGCATCATCAAGGACGCCCGCGCCAAGCGAGGCTTTGAAAAGCCGGCCGTCCGCCGCCGCCGCAAGAAGAAGGTCAAGAACTTCGGCGCCTATCTGCGCAAGAAGTGGGATAACGTCTAAGCGGACGTCCCCTAACCAGCACCTGAAGGCCCGTCATCGTGACGGGCCTTCTGCTTGGAGGAGCCGCGGCATCGCCCGACAAAAAGGGCCGAACCCGGAGGTTCGACCCTTGTTCCCGATGAAGCCGGCGAAGCTCAGCGGAGGAACAGCAGTTCCTGGTAGGACGGGAGCGGCCAGTATTCGTCGGCGACGATCTCTTCCAGGGCATCGGCGGCGGCGCGGACCTTGAGCATGGCCGGGAGGACCTTATCGCAGGAGTGCTTCGCTTGGGCGTGCGTATCGGACTTGGACACTTCGCGAGCGGCGTTGAGGGCATCGATGGACGCGGCGAGCTCGTCCGCGAGGCCGATGACCGCCTTGCGGAGCTTACCCCCGGACTTGGTCTTCTCGACCGGGGTCAGATCGGCGGCGAACCTGAGGGCGGCCGGGAGGAGTAGGGTTTGGGCGATGTCGGAGACGAGCTTCGACTCCGTGTTGATGGTCAGTACGTAGGAGTGGGTGTAGATCTCTTCACGGGACTCGAGTTCGGCCTTGGAAAGGACGCCTTGGCGCTCGAAGACGTCGACGGTCGACTTCGCCACAATCTCAGGGAGGGCGTCGGGCGTCGTGCGGAGATTCTTGAGGCCGCGCTTGCCAGCCTCCTTGTGCCACTCTTCCGCGTAGCCGTTGCCGTTGAAGATGATGCGCCCGTGCTTGGTGAGGATGTCCTTGAGGACGCCCTGGAGCGCGGAGTTGAAGTCGGCATTCTTCTTAAGGGCGGCGGCGAGGTCGTCGGCGAGCTTGTCGAGAGAGTCAGCCATGATCGTGTTGAGCACGGTCAGCGGACCGGCGACCGAGAAGGCCGATCCCACAGCGCGGAACTCGAACTTGTTGCCGGTGAAGGCGAACGGGCTGGTACGATTGCGATCGCCGGCGTCCTTCGGGAGGACGGGCAGCGTGTCGACGCCGAGGGTCATGTGGCCACCCTTGCGGGAGGATGCGGCGGAGCCGCTTTTCTTCACCTGCTCGATGACCTCGTTGAGCATATCGCCCAGGTAGATCGAGATGATGGCGGGCGGTGCTTCGTTGGCCCCGAGGCGGTGGTCGTTACCAGCCGACGCCACGGAAGCGCGGAGCAGCCCCTGGTGGAGGTCGACGGCGCGGATGACCGCGGAGCAGAAGGTGAGGAACTGGGCGTTCTCGTGCGGGCTATGACCAGGCTCGAGGAGGTTGCCGACACCGGCACCGCCGATGGACCAGTTGACGTGCTTGCCAGAACCGTTGACGCCCGCGAAGGGCTTCTCGGCGAGGAGGCAGACGAAACCATGCTTGGTGGCGACGCGGCGGAGCAGCGTCATCGTGAGCATCTGGTGATCGTGCGCGACGTTGGCCGATTCGTAAATCGGGGCGACCTCGTATTGGGAAGGAGCGACTTCATTGTGGCGCGTCTTGATCGGGATACCGAGCTTGAAGCACTCGCGTTCGGTTTCCATCATGCAAGCGAGCACGCGATCAGGGATGGTGCCGAAATACTGGTCTTCGAATTCCTGACCCTTCGCCGGCTTGGAACCAAAGAGCGAGCGGCCGCAGGTGTAAAGGTCGGGACGTAGATGGAAGAGACGCGTGTCGATCAGGAAGTACTCCTGCTCCGGTCCGCAGGAAGCGGAGATGTAACCGTGCTTCTTGCCGAAGAGTGCGAGCACGCGAGTAGCGGCCTTATTGACGGCAGCCATCGAGCGAAGCAGGGGGGTCTTCTTGTCGAGGGCCTCGCCCTTCCAGGAGACGAAGGCGGTCGGGATGCACAGGGTGGAGCCGTTTTCGGTATCGAAGATATAGGCCGGGGAGGTCACATCCCAAGCGGTGTAACCCCGCGCTTCGAAGGTGGAACGCAGGCCGCCGTTCGGGAACGAAGAAGCATCGGGCTCGGCTTGAATCAGGGCCTTGCCAGAGAACTGGGCGAGCGTGCCGTTGCCGTTCGGCTCAAAGAAGGTGTCGTGCTTCTCGGCGGTGAAGCCGGTGAGCGGGTAGAAGACGTGCGCGTAATGGGTGGCACCGCACTCGAGGGCCCAATCCTTGATGGCGGCGGCGACGATGTCGGCGACGGCGGCGTCGAGCTTATTGCCCGCTTCGATGCTGGACTTGAGCGCCTTGAAGATTTCTTTGGGCAGACGCTTCTCCATCTTATCGAGGGAGAAGACGTTTTGCCCGTAGATCAGGTCGATCTTCTCGTTGCGGAAGTCGAAACTTCCTTGGAGGCGAGGCTGGGAGGCGATGGCCTCGATGGCGCTAAGACGGGCTGGGTTGGTGCTCATGGATGGGGAGTGAAAGTGTTTAATTAACGACAATTTCAAAGCACCCCGTGTGCCACCCTACAACAGGGAACCATTCACAGCCCCTATTGTGCTATTTTAGCCATCAATGCCTATTATTAAGCAAAACTCGATTGCCTACTTCCACACATTGGTCGTCCGGGGGAAATAAGCCGTATCGGTCCTGACTTGAGGGGCAGCGGCTGGGACCTGAAATCATTGGAGATGCGCAGCCTTAATGAGAGGGGTCTGGTGCCGCGGAAGCAGTTAAGGCCAGTCTCGTGCCGGAGGTAGAACTCACCCTCCCCGGCCGAGAGGGAACGAAATCAAGGGAGGTTGGCCAGGCGGCCCCACCGAGTTCGCGTGAAAAAATCAGGCCGGCCGCCGACGAAGGAGCGGCCAAGGAGGGCTGGGGGTACGCCCGAGTTCGAGGTCACCGTCAATGGCCTTGGATTCGTGAGCCGTGCGCGTGACGGCTCGTCCTGCGCCGGCTCATCGGTAACGAAGGATGCGACCAGCGAAAGATCCAGATGAAGTAGATTCGCGGCGCCGAGCGAAGGCGCGCGGAACTCCATCGTGCCCTCAGCAATCCGCTCGATGCGTCCCTTGAGGAACGACCCATCTTACATGGTGACAGTGTCCGCCAGACACGAGGCGGCTAGCAGCAGGAGCGGCCAGAACTTCATAGGAAGTGCGACCGGCGCAAGGACGCAGGGTTGCCAAACCTGCCCTCTCGAGTTTATGATTAAATCATGGCGTTCGATGCGATCATCCTGGGGGCAGGGCCAGCCGGGCTGGCCGTCGCTCATGCCATGATCCGCGCGGGCAGGAAGGTGAAGGTCATCGAATCCTCCGGGCGGGCCGGGGGCTCTATCCGAACCATCCGTGATGCGGAGTGGCTGGTCGAGACCGGTCCCAATACCTTGCAGCTCGAAAGTGCGGACGACGAAACCCTACTCGCCACCTACGGCTTGAAGGAAGTGACCCAATCGGCGGACATGCGCGCGGCCAAACGCTATATCTACGCCCGCGGCCGGCTCCATGGCCTGGGCGCCAATCCGCTCAGCCTATTAGGCTCCGGCCTGCTCAGTTGGCCGGGGAAACTGCGCCTGCTCTCCGAGATCTTTCGGGCCAAAGGCGGGTCGGTCGGTGAGACGATTGACGCCTTCGCTACCCGACGCTTCGGACCGGAGGCCGCTGCGATGCTCATGGACCCTGTCGTCTCCGGCGTCCATGCGGGCGACTCCGCCAAGCTGGTCATGGCAGACTGCTTTCCCCGCCTCCACGCCCTCGAACAGGAATACGGCTCCGTCCTTAAAGGTCTGCGCCGAGCCCCCAAGACGGACCGCAAGGTCGTCGGCTTCCCGCGCGGGATGCAGCAGATGGCTGACACGATGGCCGCGCCCCTCGGGACCGATTTGCGGCTGCACAGCGTCGTGACGCGGATCCGGCAGGGAGACGAAGGCTGGGACGTCGCCTGGCGCGAAGCCAACGGCGGCGAAGAAAGCGCCAGCGCTCGGCATCTCATCGTGACCGCGCCCCATTGGCACTGGGCCACACTCCCCTTCGCCGAGACCATCACGCGCCAGCTGCGCGAATGGGAGGACGCCTCCGTGCCGCCGATGACCGTCGTCGCGCGCGGTTATGCGACCACGGATATCCCGCGGTCGCTCGACGGCTTCGGCTACCTGACGCCCAGCACCGAGAAGCGCGAGGTGCTCGGTTGCCTCTTCCCGACGTCGGTGCTCCCGGGCCGCGCCCCCGAAGGGCATGCCCTGCTCTGCTGTTTCATCGGCGGAAGCCGCCGGCCCGACCTCGCCGCTCTGCCAGACGCGGGCCTGCGCCATCTCGTCGACGCCGAACTCGCCACGACGCTCGGCATCCGGGCCGCGCCGCGGAAAGAATGGATTCAGCGTTGGGATCAGGCCATCCCGCAGTATGACGCCGGTCAAAGGCGCCGCGAGGCAGCCCTCGCCCAAACCGAGGCCGCGCACCCGGGACTCCGTTTCCACGGCGCTTTCCGTGGCGGTATCTCTCTGATGCACGTCATCCGCTCCGGCGACGCCTTGGGACGGAAGCTCGCGAAGGGTTAAGCCTTCAGGCGTTCGAACTCTGGCTCCGGCAGCCCGCGGACAATCCAGATGGCCGGCAACATCAGCAGCGCCCCGCCGATATAGACCCAGAAGTGCGAACCGAAGTGGAAATAAAGCAACGCCGCCGTGACCGGGCCGATGACGCGCGCCAGCGACCCGGCGGAGCGCAGGATGCCGAGATTACGCCCCTGCTCGGAGTCGCCAGAATAGAGCGAGACGAGCGCCGACACGCTCGGGAGGATCAGGCCGGTCGCAAAGGAGATTAGGCCGAGACCAAGATAGAAAGTCGTCTCGGCACCATCGCCGTCGGCGGCGCGCCCAGCCGGGATCAAGGCGACGACGAAGAAGGCGACGGAGGCAAGTAGCATCCCCAGCATGATGACCTTACGCTGGCCCAAGCGCTTCACCAGCTGGCGGGCGAGGCCTTGGGCGAAGATCATGCAGGCTCCATTGAAAAGGAAGAGCCACGCATTGTCGCGCGGGCTGTAGACGAACAGCGCGAAGGTCAGGAACACGATGGTATTCTCCATACCAGTGAAGGCGACCTGGTAGACCAGATTCGCGAACGATGTGCGACGCACGGCAGAAGAACGGACCGTGGCGAGGTCGAAGACCGAGGGCCGCTTGGCATCGGCGGCGGCGCGGCGGTCGGCGGCGAGCGTCTCTGGGAAGAACTTGAGGACGAGCAGGAAGTTCAGCAGGGCCATCGCCGCCGCAATGGCAGCCGGGACGGAAAACGGGTTCAGCCCGAAAGAACCGGCGGTCGGGACGTGGTCGAACTGGACGACCGAGGCGAGACCACCGATGACGGGTCCGAAGACGAAACCCAAGCCGATGGCGATGCCGACCACGGCCATCCCCTTCGTGCGGTCCTTCTCATCGGTGATATCCGCAGCCGCGGCACTGGCGACCGCGATGTTGCCCGCCATCATGCCGGAGACGAGGCGCGTGACGACCACGACCCAGAACTGAGCGGCGAAGATCCAGAGCAGGTAGGAAAGGGCGTTGCCGGCCAAGGTGATGGTCAAGATACGACGGCGTCCCAGCCGGTCCGACAAAGCCCCCCAGATAGGAGAGAAGATGAACTGCAGCAACGAGTAGAGCGTGCTGAGGAGTCCCCCGAAGAGCACCGTCTTCTTGAAGACCGTATCGCCACCCATCCATTCGGCCGCCGAATTCAGGGAGCCAATCAGCGTGCCAGCCGCGCCTTCCGTCCGAATATAATGATCCAGCAGATGCGGAAACAGCGGGATGATGATACTAAAGCCCACGATATCCATGAACACCGTCAGGAAGATGAGCCCGAGGGTGCGACGCTGGGTGGAGGCGACTGGGACGGACATAGGCCTCAAGATGGGGTCAGGGTCGTCCTGCGCAAACAAAAGAGCGGCTTGCGAGTCTCCCCCGCCGGAGAATAATGAAGGGATGCGAATTCTCGCTCTCCTCGGCGTGACGCTCTCCCTCGTCGGCGCCCAAGCGGGCACGGACCCCAAGCTCCTGCTTATCGAGCAGGGGCTTGGGGGATTCGCGGACAAGGACTACGCCGTCGCCGTCGAAAATACCCTCACCGAATTCGAGAGCCGGACGGGCATCCCACTTCGGCCAGGCGACCGAGGCCGTTGCGGACTGAAGCTGACGAGCGAAAACGGCCTCGGCTTAGCCACGCCCAAGCCCTTGGTCCGGGCGGTCGCCGCCGCGCTGATACGCCGCGGTTTTGCTCCGGGAGCCATCACGCTTTGCGACGCTAAGACGGGGGGCCTGCGTCAAGCCGGGTTCCTGCCGCCCTTGTCCACGCAGGAGCCATCCTTCGAAGGTCACCCGGTCATGGCTTGGGATTCCTTCGCGAGCGTCTGGGCAAACGAACCTCAGCTTCGCTACGAAAACCAAGTCCTGCCGCAGCGCGGATCGCAGGACACCCCTTGGGGCGATGGGCGCGTAAGCGTGCTGCCCAAGACCCTGATCGCCGAGGTCGACTTCTGGATCAGCCTGCCCGTGCTCAGCGACAGTAAGTCGCTCGGCGTGCACGGCGCGATGGCCGCGGCTTCCCTCGGCAACATGGTGAACGCCGAACGCTTCCTCGAAAATCCCTTCAACGCCACCAAGGCCGCGGTCGAAGTCTGCGCAATCCCCTCACTTGCGAAGCGCCACGTGCTCATCATCCTATCACTGGAGCGCTATCAGGTGCTCGGCGGTCCGAGCTTCGACGCGAACTGGTGCCGCTCGGAGAAGACCCTGCTGAGCAGCGCCAACCCGGTGATCATCGATTACATCGGGCTCCAGAAGATCAACGCCGGCCGGGCCGCGGGAGGTATCGAGACGATCTACCCCGAACCACCCATCTTCTCCGCCGCTAACGCCGGCGAGATCCGCCTGGGCACCTGTCGTCCGGCCGACATCACGCTGGTCCGTGTGCCGGCGCCCTAAGAGGCGAGCCGACGTAAGTTGTCCGCGCCGGCGCGGAACGCGGCCAGCTGGAAGCGTCGATAGACCGGCAGGCCGCACCAGACGAACCAACGGCTGGGCCGGACATGGTAAGAGACGGTGAGGACGAGCTCTTCGCCTTCGCGCTTCACCTCGGCCCGCCAGATGCCCCGTCCATAATGTCTGCGCGTGGTGACATAACCCAGGGTGACGCTTTCGGCGCCGGCCTCCACGACATCGACCTCGACGATCGCGGGTAGCATCAGGGGCGCGAGTCCAGGCAGGTTCGGCACGAACAAGCCCAGTCCCAAGCGGTCGCCGACCCGCACCGCGCGGCCTTCGTCCTCGAACTGGGTCCGACGGACCATAACGCGCTCGGGGTAGAAACGATAACCCAGCAAGGCGGCCTTCACCCGCACGAAAGCTTCCGGCGACCAAGGGCCGACCACGACGCGATGCGTGTCAGCGAAGACCGCTGTCGCGCGGTCGCCGCCCTCGACGGGTGTGAGCAGGTCCGGCGCAGGCGCGGCCGCGTCGTCGAAGGCTGGCGCCTGGGCCGCAAGCAGCAGCGCCCCGAGCAAGTTTAGCGAACCGTGCACCGACGCCATCTGTGGGATGGTGAGATAGCTCCAGCCGAAGGCGTGCGCGGCGGTGTAGCCGACCCCGAGCAGGAAGCCGGGGACAAGGCAGGCATAGGGCCACGGCCCGCGCTTTAACGGCATGAAAGCCGCCCAGAGCAGGAAACCGGCGGCGAAGACCACGGCGGCGGCGACTTCGACCGGCCCCGGCTGCAGGGGGTTACTCCGCAAAGCAAAGCATAGTGCCGTAGCCGGCGCCCCGACCACATAAAGCCAGATACCCAGGTCGCGCCCACGGGAGCGGGCGAGCGGGCGTTCACTGGCCGCCATCGCCAGCGGCAAGACACCGAAGGTGATGGCGAAGTGCA
>Ga0209768_10000124_pt1 | contig 48721 bp, 46 predicted proteins | sample LauGreSBDMM110SD_3_FD_187564 | JGI IMG/M metagenome (GOLD analysis project Ga0209768, IMG submission 187564) | Freshwater lake microbial communities from Lake Michigan, USA - Sp13.BD.MM110.SD (SPAdes) (version 2) | ecosystem: Environmental > Aquatic > Freshwater > Lake | place: Lake Michigan... | reverse complement strand
CTGATAAACATTATAAATAACAATATTAAAGTTTTATATATTTATTTTAAATATAATAAATGACAATTTTAACAAATTTTAAATTTTTATATACTAGTAGTAATATAAATTTATTTCATATAAACTTTATATTTTGGTTTTTACTTAAGTTATTTTTTGCTTTACATTATGGTATAAATTTATATTTTGTTCTATATGGATTTTTATTTTGGTCTTTTTGGGAATATACTTACCATCGTTTTGCAATGCATGGACTAAAAAATACAATTTATTATTACAAGATGCATGGATATCATCATACATATCCTAATAAACCATCTCATATCCCGATTTTTCAATATATAATTGTTTCTCCATTTTTTTTCATTTTATCTTATTATATAAATCCAAGTTTTATATTTTCTTATTCAATTGGTCATTTGTCTGGTTTATATTGTTTCGAAAAAATACATTACTCCATACATAACGATTTTAAAATAGAAAAAATTTATTCTAAATATCATATGTATCATCATAAAAATTCAAATAAAGCATTTTGTTTTACAAGCCCTTGTTTCGATATTTTGTGTGGAACTTTTCCAAATGATAAATTTTCATATAATATTATTGGAATTCTACCAATTCCATATATTAGTTTTTATGGTGTCAGTGAAACACAAGCGACCATCTAACCTTGACTAGGCTTATAAGGAAACAATTGTAATTCACGCGTGTTGTAAATAGAGAAATTCGGATCATAATTATTGGCACCTACTCCGGAGCCATAACATGTACCGCCTCTAAGATTTCTACGACGTCTTGTTCTTCTGTTATTTTTTTTGGATTTTCTAGTTTTATTTTGTCTTCTTTTATATGAATGCTTTACCATAATATATATAGTTAGATTTTAAATATATTCTAAATACATTTAAAATTAAAGAACGCACTAAATATATGTCCGGATATTATGGCGCACTTAGCATGGCATCCAATTTATTAGGTATCATTGGATATTTACCAGAAATATATTCAATGATATACAATGTGGAAGTGAAAGTAACCACTAAAATATGGGCCATTTGGATTGCTTCTGGCGGTTTAGCTATTACGTATGGTGTATGTATTGATAACCCATATGTTATAATGACTAGTTGTATTAGTACAGGGATGTGTTTAATTGTTTTCAGTGTGAAAAAATGGCACAAAGCAAAAACGAAAGCAAAAGAGACAAATACAAGTGAAGTGGAAGAGAATAATGAATTAGAAGTATAGTATTTATAAATTTTTTATAAATATTATTTATTTTACATCATTTATGGTGTTAAAATCCCCCAGGGAAACGGACTAGGTTCGCTCCAATTCCAAAACCAGCTCCAGATCTAGCGGTGGCTCCCATCGATGGCACATAGGTGTCAAGGATGCTAAAGGTGGCAGCAGCAGTTAAAGCAATCAAAACAATTTCCTCTACGTTTAGAGAACGTTTAGGGATAGCATAAGCAGCAATAGCTACCATCAAACCCTCAACAAGATACTTAATAATTCTCTTAACAAGTTCAGCAACGTTAATAACTCCGCTCATTATAATAAATAATAAGAAAAAAATATATGTTATAGTAAAATAATCTTTATAAAATAATCTTTATAAAATAATATATTTGCGATAAAAAACTTAAAATTAAATAAATATAAATAATTAAATGGAACGTTCTAAAGACAATAGTTCAAAGAAAACAGGATTTGAGAGAAAAGAGCTCAATGGAAAACCTAATCCTAAATATGTTGATTTATTGGAAGAAGATAAAGCAATTGCCGGTCAGAAATTCGTATGTGTTTCATTTTGTTCTCCCGAAGAAATTTTAAAGAAAAGGGAATTGTTTTATTTCGAAGAATTCCTAAAGAAATGGGAATTAAACAAGTCTATGGAAAAATTTGTGCAATTTCTAAATTTTGTTTCTTTCAAATACAATGTTTCTTTTGACGATTTATCCAATGATTTAAAGGATTTTGTCAAGGAAGAAAGAGAGATTATTTCTAAAACTTCCTTTGAGGATGAGTTCAAAACTTATTTAGATAATAACGAAGAAGAGTTACAAAAGCAGTTTGATATTGCTCACAACTTTCAAACAAGCACGCGTGGTATCAAAATTCGTGGTTCATATCCTACCCAGGAAGAGGCTGAATTGAGAGCCAAAATGTTGCGTGAAATCGATGATAAACATAATATATTTGTTGGACCTGTTGGCATGTGGATGCCATGGGACCCAGAGGCTTACAAGACTGGGCGTGTTGAGTATTTGGAGGAGGAGTTGAATCAGTTGATGAGTGAGAAGCAGAAGAATGAATCGAATGCCAAGACCGCTTTTGATCAACGTGTGAAGGAGTCAAAGCAGAAGGCAATAGATGAGAATATTAAGAATGCCGAGAAATCTGGTAATACGTTGACTCAGACCATTGATGATGAAGGTAATCTTGTTGGTGTGAATGCTAATACACAGGAGTTTGCTTTGAAGGAACAAGAGAATATTTCGACTGCTGATATTTGCATGGAGTTGTTCGATGGAGAGAATGTTGTGGTTGGTAAAACGGATAATGGACAAAGTCAACTAGTATCGGGTCCTTTTTCCAATCCATCTTTCACTACGTAGTAAAAAGGTGGAGCCAAAATTAAATTAATTAATTAGAAAATAAAATCATTTAAACCCAAAACAAATAATATAACTATTATGAAGCTTTGTTATATTATTTCTACTTGTGACAAGTACTTAGATACCCGTGTCAAATACCAAATGGATTCTTTTTTAAAAGACGTGCCAAAAGAGGACATTTATTATTTGACTTCCAAACCGAATATAGAAAAACGCCAATTTGGCTGGAATTGTATGGATGACTCTCATAACATCACATGGAAATACATTCATTTTATCTATAATATGAATATACCCGACTATGATTGGTACATATATATTGATGATGATACATTTGTCTTTCAAAATAGATTAGAAAACTTATTGAAGCAATACAACCAGAATGACTATTATTATATTGGCAAAGAATTAGACCATATTAAAAACGAATTTTGTTTATACATGTCTGGCGGTGCTGGGTACGCAATTTCCAAGGCATTATATTCAAAAATATATGCATACATTCGTAGCATCGGCATCAATGAGGCTTATTATTTTTTAATCAATTTGAAAGAGCAGTTTTGTGATGATTTATGTATTGGATTATGGATAAGAGAAATTGAAAAAAGAGACGCGATTAAAGTAAACCAATTGAACCATAATGGATTTCATTTAGAATCGCACAAATCTGATACCGAAATAGCTGACGCAATTACGTTTCATAAGGTGATAACGGCAGAGCAATATGCATTTTATCAGAGACAAAATATAATTTTGATAAACAATGTTGTTGAAAAAGTGGACACCACATTTGCTCTGGTTACAGATATTGCTTATTTGAAAAAAACAAAGAAAACAATTATCGATTTAAGAAGCCGTGGTAATTGGAAAGGTCCGATTGTTTTGATTACTATCGATTTTGATTTGAATACTAATTTCAAGGATTTTTATAATATAACAGAAGTTAGATTTCCGCAGATAGACAAGACGGCACTTCTGGAAAAGATTGGACCAAATGGTTTCTCAAATAGTGATAAGAGAGAATTAACAAAAACAAATCAATGGGAGAAATTGCATATATTCGATGATTATTTTAAGACATGGCAAAGGGTTGTCTTTTTGGATGCCGGATTGCGTGTATTAGACGATGTTTCAAATTTATTGTCTCTCGATTATAAAAACAAGATTTTGGCACCCATAGATGGTAAGATATCTGAATATAATAAATTTGATTGTCAGCTGTCATACGATAAGCAGGAGCAAATAGATTCTCTCGTTACAGAATTGGGCGACACTATTTTGACGTCTAATTATATGTTGAATTGTATTTGGATTTATGATACAAGTATTTTGGATAAATGTGATAAGAGTCAACTGATTGAAGCAATGAATAGTTATCCATTTTGTAAAACAAATGAGATGGGGATTATGAATATCCTATTTCATTTTAAATATCATTTATGGGAGCCATTTCCTATCAATTCATCTAATAATAAGTATTTATTTGATTGGTGTGAATTGAATAATCCAGGAACAAATTGGAAAGATTATTGTTATATCAAGTATCCAGTTACGATTACTTTTGAAGATACATGAAAAACAACTTTATAAAGTTGTTATATAATAATAATCATTATTGAATACAATAGCAGATTTAATGCTTCTGCTCATTTTAGCCGCGCAAATTCCTTCAGCCTCTGCAGCTTTTGCTATTGAATCCCAACATGACAATAACTGGTTAGTATCTTTTTCTCTCTTATATACTTTTTTACCAGTTGATACTACAAGCTTTGGTTTATATTCGTGTTGTTTTAATGATATTCCATAATAACCCTCATTATTTCCTTCATCTGTCCAAACTGTTGCCTTAAGTGCATATGGTGATAAATTTAAATATTCTTTTATTTCTTTCATATCATTATCTGTTAGTTCTTTACTTACTGAAAATTTCCATTTTTGATATTCTCTCAATAATACAGAATTTAATACTTTTCCAGAATCTGAAAATTGACATACTTGAAATATAAATGTTTCAACTGGTAAATCTATTTGTGATTTTTTATATTCAACGGACTTTAATTTGATGCCTAGATAGCCATGATTTCCTTGAATACGTTTTGGTTTGAATCTAGTATCCATATAATTTTTTAATGCATGAAAAACTTCCTTGGTAGGTTTTACTTGGCTCCATAAACGATATCGTCCTTCAATATTCACTGATAACTCTTCTACATCTGGTCTTACAATACAAATACTATTTACAAATTCATTGAATTTTTCATGTAACTCATCTTCTGGTAATAATACATTTTGATATACAGATTGATTTTCAATTGCAACAGATTCAATGACTTTTTGATTACTTTCTAAAGTTTCTCTCAATTCATTCATTTGAATTGTATTTTTTTCTAATAATATTTTAGTTGATTGTAGTTGTTCTTTTAGAGCAACGCGTATTTTAAATGCCGACTTTTTTAATTCTTATAAATTTTTAATGTTCTTCTTTTGGTATATTTCTTGTTATTCAATTTATTTTTATAGTAATCTTTATTATAAGCATAAATAAAATAGTTTTCATAATTGGTTGGTTTTATTTTATCTATTGATGATTTCACGCTTCCATCTAATGCTGTAAAAGTAGTTGGTTTATCCAATTTTATATAATGTTTCATTTGATTAAAAAATTGCTCTATACTATTTAGTCTTGGATGATAAGGGCAAGTATAAACTAAATAATTTCCACTTTCTTTTATTATTTGTTTTGTGCTTTCTTTTTTATGTATTTGTCCGTTGTCTAAAACAAATAATTTGCCTTTTACTTTACTACATATCTTATTCAAAAATTCATTAAATCTTTCCGCATTTACTGCTCCATTCTGGTATAATTCAGATGCTATACATTTTTTATTATTTATTGCTACAACCAAAGAATATTTTTTGAATACTTCATTATTCGTTGTTTTCTTTATACATCTATCACCTAAAAATGCTCTACAATAATTATGTGTAAGTGATGTGCTTACAGATGTTTCATCAATTGAAATAATGTCTTCCAGATTGAATTTATTTATTACATCAAAAAATTCTTTCAATTCTTCTTTTTCATTTCTAATATTGCCTCTATAAGTTTTTGGAAAATGTTTGAAAGTTGCTCTTTTTCTGGTAATATTATTATCTCTGATAATATCTGATAAATATTGTCTGGATATATCTAATTTCGGAAACTTACTTTTGAGTAATTCTTGTAAAAAGTTCATTTGTATATCGCTATGTTTTCGTAAAGTTTCTTTGATGAATTGTATATGTTGCTTTTCTAATTTATAAGACCCTAATTTTCTGGTTTTTCTATCTACATTTTTATTTTTATCATATCTTTCAGCCCATCGTTTCAAACTTCTTTCACTACATTCAAAAACTTCACATACTTTAACATAGTTTTTGATGTTATGGTAATAATTAACTGCTTTTAACTTCAAATCTGGTGTAAATTGTTTAGTCATTTATATAATAATAGAAATTATATAGATTTGTTAATTTATTATTTACATCTACATTTCCACTTACTACAATTTACACAAAATAAATTATTAGATAGTTTGACTAATTCATATTTTGGATTTTCACATATACATATATTTACTATCATAATACCACATTTACAAGGCTGTTTCAATTGTGCTTCCTCTTCTTTTCTAATTTTTTCTTCTTCTTTTTGTTTTATTGTTTCACGCCATCTTCTTTCTTGTTCTTTTATTAAATATTTATTTCTTTCTTTTTCTTGTCTTTCCTTTTCTATTTTGTCTTGTTTTAACTTTTCATAGTATAAATTTATTTTTATTTTTTCAATTTCTTCAAATTCAATACATTCATCACATTTATAATTTCTAATACATTCAATACTTATATTGCCTTCTTCGTCGATAATTTCACCAGAATTTATTTTATTTATCAAGTCTTCAGCATCTATTTCAACCCAAGGTTCAGGTCGGTTTTCTTCTCTTGTTTTATTTTTATAGCATATTTCAAATATATATTTAATTTTATCATTTTCAATAAATGCTATATCAGCACTTCTATTTGAATTATTAAAATAAAATTTATATTCAATAACTGCTTTTGTATTATCATTATAATCATCATCAAATATATAATAATCAATACCTTCTGAATAACCACAATTTCTTTGTTCGCAATAATTACAACTTCTATGAATAGAAATATTTTTTTTATTGTCTAATAATGATTTCATTAATAATTTTGCGTCTTTATGTATTTGTGTTTCATTTGGTTTATCATAATAATAGCAAGGATTGTCTGATTTATAATGAGCGAAATGAGGTTGTTTTATTTTTCCATTTTTAAAAATTACATCTTTTTCACAACAAGGACATTTATATTTATTTATCTTATTTGCTATTTTAGGATATTCATATTTATTTGTTGTTTTATTAATTGCTCCCATAGAAAAATGGTTAGACATATTTATTATAATATGTAATATAATATTTAAGTAAATTGGAAAAAATATTTAAAAATATATTAGTATGTTATAATAATTTATAAATTGAAACTATTATTGATTACAAGAGATTATATGAAATGTCTATTATTGAAAAAGAAAAAATATTAACAGACAATCAAAAAAAACAAGAAAAAATTAATGAACTAACAGAAGAATTAAACTCATATAAGATTGAAAATTATAGTAAAAAAAACTACTATCAAAAAAATAAGGAGAAAATTATTGAAAAGGTTAAGAAACCTAAAAAACAAACAAATAAGAATAAATAGTTGTTTCATTAAGGTAGTAAATGAAATAACATTAGATGGGAATTTGCTTATCTACCATAAAGTAAGCAGATGATAAACCCATTACATAGAATTTAGTTTATCCTCCTTTTAGGAGGAAGCGCTCGTATTTTTTTGCTAATAAAGTCGGCATTTAAAATACGCGTTGCTCTAAATATTTATTTTCATTTTTTAATTCTTCATTTTCTTTCATTATTCTATTAAAATTATCTATGCTGTATGTTTTTGAGTGAATAATATCTTTGATATGTTTATTTAATTTTTCAATAGTAAAATTATTTGCATCATATGCTATAATTTCCGTTTTATTTTTACCATTTACCTCTATGCTACGAATTTGTCTTTTAATTTTTGGATATGTTTTTATAAGATTTTCGATTTCCACTTTGTTTTGAACACGAAATGCATTTACTAAAATAAAATTAATATATTTTTTTCTATGGTCTAATATCCTTGTCGATAAATCATTTGTATGTCCAAATTTTATTAATTTCTCTCCTACTTCATTAGTATTATCAATAGTGCCAAAATAAATGCATTCTGTATTTAACGGAAATTGAACTATAATGGCTTGTTCTACTGCTCTTTGTTTTTCTTTTTTTGTAGTTTGTAATAATAATTGTTTTTCTTGTTCTGTTGATTGTTTAATTTCTAAAATAATATTATCTTTTTGTTCCAATTGAAGCTTTAATTCAGTTGTTTCTTCTTCTACAATTTCATGTAAGGTTTCTTCAAGTTTCATATAATATTCGTGAATTTCTGATGCCTTTTTTGTTTGCGCTTTCAAACACAAAGATTTAAAGCATTTAATGGTTAATAATATTGTTTGCTTGTTTTGTCCTCCGTGTTTTTCTGAACTCGCTTTTGTTATAACAAAAGCGAGATTCGTATTGTTATTTACACTTTCTTCTGAAAGTTCAGGAGTTATATTTTTATAATCTGTGTCATTAATAAAATGTTTTTCTAATAACATTTTAGCATTTATTTTTTGTTTAAATCCTAACCATTTCCAAATATCATCCAAATCAACTACAAAATCAATATTTTTATCATAATTTAAGTAGCAATAAAAGCTACTAATAAATAATTGTTGTTCAAAACCAGTAAATTTTTCTTTAAATTTATTCAATAACTTATTATTATATGTATTAGAAAGCTTTGTAATTGGATTCTTTTCAATAAGTTCAACAATATTAAGCTCTTGCATCTTATTATACTTTTATTATAAGATACTCTTTAAGTAGTAATATTTGCTTTTATAATTAAAAGCGAGATTTATAAAAGCGAGACGCTTTCCCTATAGAGAAAGCGTTTTTTTCTACCACTTATTCGCCTTTTTGACACTGATTTTGGGTCCAGCTCCACGTTTTTGCGATTTATTTGGGTCATATTGCTCTTCATCGTCATCATCTTTAAGGCTTTTTGATAATTCCCAGAATTCTTTAGACCCTAATCTGAAGTCGCCATGATTGTCGGCCTTGTACCAGAACACTTGGTCATGAAGTTTGTTTGATTTGGAGTTATTATTAATCACAAGACACTCATAATTCTCTGTACATTGATCCATGACCTGACAAAAGCTCTCAAATGTGGGAAACATACCAGCATAATTTTCATAAATACGTCTTCTATTGGCAATATAATTTTCTCTCAATATAAAAACGTAATCAATGTTAGTACGGAGAGTGGGAGGAATACCAAGCGGATATTGCATTGTGATGACCAACATTATCTTCCAATGTCTTCCGTTCATAAATAATAATCGCATCATTTTATCGCGAGCCCATGTGTTATCATAAAGACAATCATCTAAAATTACAAAGGCGCGCGGGTCAATACTACTGCGTTTATATGTCTCCATTTCCTTTTTAATTTGCTTCAACACAGTGCGCTGTCGCTTTAATATATTTTCAATGATTGCAGTATTGTATTCAGTATGGACAAAAAGTTTTGGCACCATTTTGCCGTAAAATCCGTTACCCTCTTCTGTGCCGGAGATAACAGTGCCAATAGGGATATCTTGTTGATAATAAAGAAGGTCTCTTACCAAGAAAGACTTACCAGTATCACGCTTACCAATTAGCACGACAACAGGACCCTTATTTTCATTGGGCTTGAAACTAATATTTTTCATATCAAACTTCTTTAGTTCAAGTGTCATATTTATTAAATTTAGAAATTATATTTTACTTCTTTTTACGCAAATACACGAAATCGACTAAATCAATAAATTTATATTCTTATTTAGAAATAATAATAAGTTAAAAACTAGGATAATTTATATATTATTTAGCTAAAGAATGATAAATGTCAATTATCATAAAAGAAAAAATACTGAACTTTTTAAAAGTTTAGAAGATCCTACCTCTCTCTTTCTCTCTCAGGTACAAAATTACATTCCAATTTATAACAGATTCTTCTCATTAAATGATAGTAATTTTAATGGTATTAATTTAAATAATAAATGGTTTCTTTCGAGTATTAAAGGACAAATTAATGACGATTGTCATTTGTATAATTGCAGGGTAAAGAATATTGATACTGAAAAAGTAAAAGATAAAGAACTTTTTTTTAAATTGGCACCATTATTGGACCCATATAAATATTTGATTGGCAAATATAACGTTGAAGATACTCGTATATTTACACTACCAAAATTGGCATCTACCGATATGGATTGTCATGTCAAATTTATAGACCAAAATAATTCGGCATATGTAGACGGATTATTTTTATATTTAACTAGCCAGTTGATACACACAACACATTTTCCTCATGGTGTCGATTATTATGGCTCTTTTTTAGGTATTAAAAATAATTTTACAATAAATGTATTTGATGATATAGATTATTTAAATAATTCTGAATTTTTTAACAAGAACAAGAATGTTTTATTTAAAATAGATGATTATGCACATTTATTCCAAAATGAGGAAGATAAATTGAAACCTATTCAGATTGACCATAATACAAGCGCCAAATCTCAGTTGTCTATTCAAAGTTTTGATAATGAAGTATTTGAAGAGATGTTTGATGATAATGCATTAGATTTGAATGATTTGAAAAATATGTCTATTGATTTACTAGATATAACAAATACTAATATGGTAGATAATAAAGACAATAACCATGTTACATTGAAATCAAACTCAACTTGTTCATCTAGGTCATCACATACAGCGGATGACGATATTGTTGAGGATGACATCGAACTTGAAGATAATGAAGAAGCAGTAAATGATAAGGAGGATACAAAAGGTCAAAGTACAAAAGGTCAAAGTACAAAAGATGAAGATGAAGATGAAGAAGATGAAGAAGAAGAAGAAGATGAAGAAGATGAAGAAGAAGTCAATGTAATAATACCAAAGTTCCCTGTCCAAGTAATTTGTATGGAATTATGTGAAAATACATTTGACGATTTAATCCTCAATAATGATTTGTCTCCCGAAGAATGGTATTCTGCTCTTATGCAGATTATTATGATTTTAATTACATATCAAAAAGTTTTCAATTTTACACACAATGATCTGCATACAAATAATGTAATGTATAATAAAACCGATGCTAAATTTATTTATTATTGTTATAATAAAAATTATTATAAAGTTCCCACCTTTGGACGTATTTTTAAAATCATAGATTTTGGAAGAAGTATTTATAAATTTAATGGGAATTTGTTTTGCAGTGATAGTTTTCAAACAGGAGGAGATGCAGCTACTCAATATAATACAGAACCATATTTAAATGAGAAAAAACCAAGATTAGAACCCAATTACAGCTTTGATTTGTGTCGTCTAGCCTGCTCCATATTCGATTATTTAATTGAAGATATTGAAGAAATCAAAGATTTAAGTAAATGCGATGACCCTATTAAGCGTTTAATTGTTGAATGGTGTTTAGATGATAAAGGAATTAATATGCTGTATAAAAATAATGGAACTGATAGATATCCAGATTTTAAATTGTATAAAATGATTGCACGTTGTGTTCATAATCACACACCACAAGCACAATTAGAACGTGAAGAATTTAAATCCTTTCTCTATAATGGTGTGATTAAGGGTGACGTTATCAACATTGATAAAATTTGGATATGGATCTAGAATTTGTAAATTTTCATACTATATTTTTATTTATATAATATAATATAATATGAATTCTTTTGGTTTTATTATAACTAGGCATGTGAATTCAGAAATTACAAATAAATATTGGAACCATGCATTAAAATTATTAAGAACATATTATCCTTTTAGAAAAATCGTCATTATTGACGACAATAGTAATCAGGAATTAGTACAAGCAGAACATCAATATAACAATGTAGAAATTATACAATCAGAATTTCCAGGCAGAGGAGAATTATTACCATATTATTATTTTATTAAAAATAAATTTTTTGAAAATGCAGTTATTATTCATGACTCCGTTTTTTTCCATAGTAGATTTAATTTTGATTTATTAAAAAATATTGATGTAATACCATTATGGTTTTTTTATTCCGATAAAGAAAATATTAGTAATACTATTAAAATATCAAATTCTTTAAAAAATAGCCATTTTTTACAAGAAAAGTTATCTAATAACGATGTTGAACTCATGCCAAAAGGTAAATGGTATGGATGTTTTGGTGTGCAATCTTATATAAATCACAATTTTCTTTTACGTATAGAAACCAAATATGGTATTACAAACATGATACATAAAGTGAAATGCAGAGCAGATAGATGCTCTTTAGAGAGAATAATGGGATGCATTTTTTTCACAGAAAATACAAAAATAACTAAAAAAAAATCACTATTCGGTAACATCATGCAATATCAAACATGGGGTTACAATTTTGACCAATATATGGATAGCTTAAAAAAAGGCACTATTCCAAAGCGTGTCGTAAAAGTATGGACGGGTCGTTAGTGGGGTTCTAGTTTTAAAAATCAGGATTATCTGTAAAAACCTGAGGAGCACCTCCAACACTATGCATAATTGGATTCACTTGTTTTATCAAATAATGTGCTGCAACTACACTAAAATATACTAAGAGAGCATCTCTTATTAGAAATTTCAATGGTTTGCTTTCTTTTTCTACATATCGCATTTCAAGAAACTTTGCAATTAAAAATATGATTGATATTATTGCAGCTATGACAAATATATTATCCATTTAATATATTTGTGAAATATTCTTATTTTTGTTTAAACGCAAATTAGAAATCGTCTAAAATCTCTATATCATCTATTAACAAATCAGGTAACAATTCAATCTTTGGTTCTTCAATATTATGAATATCTAAAGCATCTAAATTAAAATCTTGGTCTGTGATTGTGAGTTTTACATTATCATCATCTTCTTCCTCCATTTTTCTTTGTTGATTCCTCATTTCACTAATTTGTTGTAATGTATTAAAATCTTTTGGTGCAGTAATAGATGATACTGATCCATCAGTAGACTTAACCATATCGACATCATTAAAGCTTAATCGAGATGTCATTGCTTCGTCTGTTTGAAGAACTGGAATTACACCATTTGCAACAATTGGCTGCACAATTGGCTGCTTTATTTGTTCAGTTATAATTTCCTCCTTTACCTCTTCAACTACATCTTCTTCTATAGTTTCATCCATATATGCCTTTAAAATGGCTTCTACTGGGATACTCTCTCGCAATGTATTTAAAATGCATTCTTGAATAATTATTTCGAGTTCTCGGTGATTTTTTTGAACTTGTAATGGTGGAATATTTATCTCAAACAAATAGACATTTTTGTACACTTTACGAGCCACATTGAGATAGCTCTTGTGAACAAAATCATCCAATTTGGGAATATTAATATCAATCTTCTTTTGCTTCTGACCTACACGCATAGCAGTGAGCACCTTTAGCTGAATAATATGAACACATGTTACTAAATCTTCTAAATAATTGCAACCGGATTTTTCAACAATGCGTTTACGTTCTGTCTCAATGATTTGAGAATTCCACTTAGGTATTCGTGAAATTAGATTCTGGAAAGTCATCAAATATTTATCGTTTTCATTGTTTTCTTTGCAAAGCTTCAATGATTCGTCTAAAATAGACTTGTATCCATCAATAATTAGGGGAGTCAAAATGGTGACTAAACGAGCACCCCATTCATTTTTTGATTCGTGAAGCGCGCTAACATTAAAATCGTCCATATTTACTAAATTATAGGTTTAAAAATATTGTTTTTAAACTTATTTTTTTTACAATTATAAAATAATTTTACATAAAACTGATATTTTCTAAAGACAATTCTGTGTTTGTAAAAACAAAATTTAATATAAAAAGCATCAATAATTTCTCATTACGAAATTCTTTTCGTACTTTATGAAAGCATAGTAGCATTTCATAACGTTTTTCAGTAGTTATTTTATTTTCCAAGAATTTTTGATTCTCTAATAAATGTATTATATCCAAAGCACTATATGATTTTTCATACAACTTTGTGCATAAACCCATCAATTCTTCCAAATTGATTTTTTTCAAAGAATATTTTATCAACTCTTTTTTTAACCAATCCAAATGATGTGTCTTGACATCTTTCATGTGAAATACTTCATTTAAATTATGTTGATATAAATTCACTATGGTTCCATTGATTACTGGTTCAGGAACATATACTTCACAAAAACGTGACAAAATCGGCTTCATCAAATTATATTTATCTTCGGCAATAATAAAAAATCGCGTATTATGACTAAAAAGTTCAATACATCTTCGTAAGGCAGATTGAGCATCCATTGTCAATTTATCAGCATTTAGAAGCACAATGCTTTTAAAAATATTGCCGCCATCCGAATGAATATGTGTTTTTGCAAAAAATTTCAATTCATCTCTTATAAATTTAATACCTTTTCCATGTGAACAATTTACATGCATTACAAATGATTTAATTTTCTCGCGATTATTATCATAAATTTTATGAATAAATTCGTTTACAATTGTTCGTTTACCACTACCTGATGGTCCATGAAATAATAAATTAGGTATTTTTCGTAATTCATGGAAATATTTTAATTTTTCTTTTATATTTTCATGTATTGGTAATGACATAGAATAGACTATATTAAAATACAAAGTGTTTTTATATTTTAATATAACGTAATTAATTATATTTTAAACTGCACTGCTCAAAGAATGAACATAAGGGTTTGAGCGAAAGGCATTCAGAATATCTGGTTGAATTCTATCACATCCAGCACATTCATTATAATATTGTGAAGCTTTTAAAGCACCATAGGTTTTTACAGAAGGTGGTAAACTTGACAACTGAGAATATGCTGGATTGACTCTTCCATCCAAGCGGTCTTGGTCAGCTTTAATTGTACTCAAATGCATGGATTGATTGAAAAGTTGTGTGCCACCTTGGTTAGGTCTGTTGACAATTGTTTGCGCCTTGATGTCATTGTTTGTTTGCATATAAGCGGAACTATAGTCCATATTACCAAAACCAGTGGATGCTCCACCAGCAGCAGTATAATATTCGCAGCTAGTAGTATCACGTTGAGTCATATCAGGTGTAGAATAATTATTAACATATATGCCCTCTTTTTGGTTATTTACATTAAAAGTAGGAGCATATAAAGCGGTCTCTTTATTGGTAGTAGGTGCAGTATCTTGTGGGTTGTATACGTATCCTTTAGACACCGAAGTCGAGACATCTCCATAAATGCGCAAATTTTGTGTTGCCTCACTTTTGCGTGTAGGTCTGAATACATCCATAATAGGTGCAATAACGGCACCAATAGCGCCACTGAAACCGCTCCTTAGTGTATCAGGTTGCTTAATAGTAGACCTATTATTTTCATAGTTTGTATGACTCTTTAAAAAAATATCTCCTCCATTGGTTGGACCTTTACCTATAGCAGAAGATGGGTTCACTGGATTACATGGTAATTGTATGCGTCTACTAGACTCAAAGTTTTCTGGTGCATGTCCTGCCTTAATGTCCACAGAACCAGCAGGTCCCATATATTCTGAAGCAATATCATTGCGGCGAAGGACACCCATTTCCTGAATAGGTCTTAGGGTCTCACCCTTTTCGGCTCCAGTAGTAGTAAACCATCTGTCTTGTGTGTTAATAAAAAAAGTATCAGGACGTTGTTTTTCAACACGTCCAATCATTTGAGCAGTAGGTACTGACTTAATAAAAGAGTTAGCAGGGCCTTCATGATTAATAAGCTCATATTCCAATTTTGGGTTGGTATCGACTCTCAATTGGTCAATTGTCTTTGGTAGCCATTTGTCGCGTGCTTCCATACCAGAGTTGTAGCCATTGCTACCATTGATACCGAAACCTTTGTCTAAACCAGGACCTACCATAACACTATCGAATGGTTTTGTATTATTATTCTTCATACCGGGATTCACGCGTGACTGGTAAAAATCGCTTTGATTAGGCATACCATTTGCCCATTGCATATTGTCTTCAGGCTTGAACAAGGGTGCTTGTTCTATTTTCTTTATAGTTTGAGACCCTGAACCATTCATATTATCTAAAACGGATTCTGAAATATTGATATCATAAGCGTGACCTTTAACTTTACCACCATTAAATGGAACCATATTATTGTGTCTAAATTGTTCAGACTCTAAATAATTACCGGTCATAGAAAAAATCTGAGGAGGATTTTGTCCTACAGGAATATTATTTTGAATATTTTTCTGATATAAGTGTTGGTTGAAATACTTATCTGTTGCAACATTTGGATTTGAATATTCTTGTGTAGTGTCGACCAACTGATTAATATTGCTAACTGGAAAATTTTGTGGAGGAATATTTGTATTTGGTAAACCATTATCAGCTCTTACACCCAAATTACTCCTAATTCCCATATTTGTAAAATTTTCAGACTTTTTTTGCCTTATAGACTTTCTTATTTCTTTGTCGGTGCAACTTTCATTTGTTTGATTTGATACTACATACATACCAGCTAATGCTATTAATGGGATAGCGATTTCCATATTATAATATATATATAAAACATTTTAAATATATAAACATTTGAAATATTTTTGATTTTCTTCTCTCTAAATAAGATTTTATATTCTTTCACAAGAATTTGTTTGCTGGCAAGTAGTTGGTCCTCCTGCATAGCCACCTTTAATTAAATTAAAACTAGTTGGTAAATAATTTTTACTCTCATTTACAAGACAATCGCGTTTAGGTGTAAAATAATCTTTTTCTAATATTCGTGTGCTTAAATTATTTTGAAAAGGTAGGCAAGTATTTACTTGAGGATTCAAAGGTGGGTATTCCCAAGCTACTTGCTCTAAATCACGATACCACCATGCAGGATTAGTTGCTCGTGATTGTGATGTTGTTAAATCTCTACAGGTAGGATACTCTATAGGCTGGTTAGGGACGTTGAAATTGTTGTAATTATCTTTTCCTAAACAATCTCTATTGAGATGTCTATTAACACCTCTTAAATCACTTTCTAAATTAATCGTATTTGTTCTTAAATTGGCTCCCCATTTTTGTATAAGAATTTGTGGGTCTTCCATATAACAAATATCTGAACCTGGACCTGGAACATTTAAAATCCATCTGCCTGGGTCAGTTGATTGTTGCAATGATTTTTTTGTTCTTGCATCATCATATTTAAATCTAGTGCTTGCCATTTTATATTATATATATACTTTTATAAAAAAGTATATTCATAATAAGTTGTTAAAAAAAGTATATAAATAAGTTGTTAAAAAAAGTATATTCATAATAAGTTGTTAAAAAAAGTATATAAATAAGTTGTTAAAAAAAGTATATAAATAAATAATACAAATAGTATCATGGATCTTGTTTTAAATGACTCCCTAGAAACATCTACGTTGTGTTTAAATATGATTGTTAAAAATGAGAGTAAAATTCTTACTAGATTATTCGATTCAATAGTAAAAATAATTGATTGTTATTGTATTTGCGATACTGGTTCTACAGATAATACAATAGAATTAATAACCTCATATTTTGAACAAAAACAAATACCTGGTAAAGTGGTGTGTGAACCTTTTAAAAACTTTTGTCACAATAGAAATGTTGCGCTTCAATCTTGTATAGGAATGTCTGATTATGTTTTGCTTATGGATGCTGATATGGTTCTTGAAGCTAGTAATTTTGATAAAGGTATGCTTTGTAAAGCAACAAGTTTTACCATTTTACAAGGCAATGATTCTTTTTATTATCAAAATATGAGAATTGTTCAAAATAATGGCCTTTATAAGTATTCAGGAGTTACACATGAATATATCGATACACCTCCTAATAATAGTGTTGTCAATTTTGAAAAGCATCAAATATTTATTAGGGATTTAGGAGATGGAGGCTCTAAACAAGACAAATTTGAAAGAGATATTCGCTTACTAATTGATGGTATTAAAGAGGAACCAAATAATGTAAGGTATTATTTTTACTTGGCAAATAGTTATCATGATTGTGGAAGGTTTGGTGAGGCAATTAATGTTTATAAAAAACGAATTGAAATGGGTGGATGGAATGAAGAAGTTTGGTACAGCTATTATAGAATTGGTCTCTGTTATAAAAATATGGGTAAAATTGATGATGCGATTCGTTACTGGTTAGAAGGTTATGATTATTATCCAGATAGACTCGAAGGTTTGTATGAAATTATGAACCATTATAGACTCACATCTAAACACAAATTAGGTGATATGATTTATCAACAAGCTAGAAAAATTCTTGATAAAAATCATAGGAGGGATGGGTATTTATTTTTGCATGACGATGTATATACTAGCAAATTATATTATGAATATACCATTATTGCCGCTTATCTTGGTATAAATAATATTAATTATGAAATTATTAAAGTATTAAATGACTCTAGAGATGACGGCGAAGTAAACAATATGTTGTCCAATATGAAATTTTATAAAGATATATTGGTTCAAATGAATAAAATTGTAATAGATGACAATATAGTTTCTACTATTAATAATGAGCCTACAAAATTATTATCATCATCGAGCTGTTTAATTCCTAAAACATCCGGAGACGGATATCATATGAATATTCGTTATGTTAATTATTATATTGATGGTGGCGGTGGCTATTTAAATTGTGACAGATATATTATAAGTGTCAATAAATATATTGAATATGACAATTCGATGAATGTAGTTTCTGAAAAATGGATGGAATTAAAATTTGAGGATAGAAGATATATAGGGATCGAAGATGTAAAGATTTTCAATGATATAAAAACCGACAAAATATTATTTATTGGTACTGGGTATCATGCATGCGATAAAATAGGAATTGTTACTGGAGAATATGATATAACATCTGGGAAAATGAATACTAGTGAAATCAATCCTAATTTCAATAATTCATCATGTGAGAAGAATTGGGTGTATATAGATTATAAAGACGAAACCTATGTGGTTTATGATTGGTATCCTTTGCGAATATGTAAAATTAATCACGATGTAAATGATTTGTCTGTTGTAGAAACTAAACAAATGCCACACATATTCTCTAGAATTAGGGGATCCTCATGTGGATATAAATATTCAAAAAAAGTAGATGTAAATAATAATGGGAATATTTCTATAGATATTATGGAAGATGAATTCTGGTTTATAACTCATATTGTTTCTTATGAAAGCCCTCGTCATTATTATCATGTAATAGTCGTATTTGATGCCAGTATGAATTTATTACGATATTCTGCGCCGTTTAAATTTGAAGGTGATTCAATTGAATATAGCTTGAGTATTATAGTAGAAGACGAACGTGTTTTAATTAATTATAGTACATGGGATAGAACTACTCGTATTGGAGTTTACGATAAAAATTATATAGAATCCACCTTTGAAAAGGTGGAGCCAAACCTTTGATATTATTTTGCTCTACTTTTTATATTTTGGTTATACCTTTAAGAAAGGTATAGTGGAGCCAAACCTTTGCCATTTTGCTCTACTTTTTTTACACCTTTTCTCATTAAAAACTCCCAATATAAACATATTTATAACGACTTAAATATTTTTATATTGGGAGTTTTAAATGAGAAAAGGTGTAAAAGTATAAATTGTAGAAAAATATAAAAAATATAACAAATATATTATATTTTTTAAATTAATAATTATCAATCATTGAATTATTGTGGTCACATTCATACTTCATAAATAAATCTTTATTTTGTTGGTAAATTAAATACCATATATTTACTTCCCACATGATTGTTTGTTTTGTATTGATTATTTCTAAACAAATCAATTTCATTGCTTTAGCAAATTCTAGTAAATATGTTTTGCTACCTCCAAACACACCACCACCAAAATACCAAGAGATATCTCTATAAATATTTATATCATAATCTATATCAAGATTCCAAATAGAAGCAATTCTAACTACATCATAGTTGCAGTCATTCAATCTCTCAATCTTTTGAATAAATTCTTCATTACTACAATTTAAAATATGTTTTATTCCAAAATCTACCCAAATAAATTGATTTATATCATCGTCAGACATTTCAATAGCTAATTTAATCCACTCCGTTTTATGACATTGTGTAAACATAAATTGTATTGTGTCCTTTTCTAGGTTACCACTATTGGGTTGAAAATTTTCTAGTGTATTTATATATTCATATAAATAATTAGACTCTTTAACAAATGGAACAATCTTTGTATTATGATTTTCATAACATTTATAATTATCTATTATCTTTTCATCTATAAAAATTATTTTGTTAATATTTGCTTGTAACAGAGGAATACAATATTCTGTATATTTTTTATAATTATCGTTTGTATTTAAACACTCGTGTGTAGTTATATTTGACATAAAAGCAGAAACTAATGTTACATTGTTCATTATATTATATTATTTATTAATTATTTTTAAATGTATTATTTTTAAATGTATTATTTTAAATGTATTATTTTAAATGTATTATTTTAAATGTATTATTTTTAAATGTATTATTTTAAATGTATTATTTTACAATGTCATTGTAAAAGTTGATAATATATCTGCATAATTAGTTTCAATAATAAAAGCCTTACTATCATTTATACCGATTGAAATAAAAAATCTATCATTGTATTTGGTTAATGAACAAGGAAATTCAATATAAGAATTTTTAAAAAATATAAACTCTTGAGATAAAAGTATGTCTTTTGTTTCAATGTTAAATAACAACCAACATTGATATGTTATTTCTTTATTTATATGAATTAAAAATAGCCTTTCATTATTATTTAATACTATTCCATTTGTTGATCCATGATAACCTTTTAGATTTTCCTTATTTAGATCAGATAGTTCTATTTCTTCAAAAATATCAGTTTCAATTGATTTTATTAAAAAAGGTTGTAAACTATATATAACTTTGTATGTTGTGTTATCGAAATAAGGCATCCAGTTTTTTTCAATATAATCTGGCTTACATGAAGTAAAATTAACAATTGTATTGTTATTTATTTCTGCTTTAAAAATGCATGGATTGCCTGATGTATTTAATTCTGGCACAATTACTAAAATATTTTTGTCATCTATAAATCTAATATCTTCTAATCCCTTCCATAATGTTGAATAAATAGGTAAACTATACTCATAATTTAATATATTGTATTCGAAAGATTCTATATCTAATTTATTTGTTTTATTCAGATTGCCAGTTATAATGTAAAAAATTGAATTGGATACTTCACCATATAATGTAAATATAAGTTCTTTATATTTTTTATAATTAACACATCTAACAAGAATCGTTACTTTTCCAGTTTCATCAATATTAATGGAAGGGTTCATTTCAACATAACTATTTATATTGTTGTATTTGTCATCAAAGCAAATCTGTGGAACCATAATTGGAATGATATCTTTTTTGGGAAATATTATCATATTATACATCATATAATAATATTTAAATTATATTTTCTATTTTATTTAATAATAAGCTACGATATTACAATATTTGAGAGAACCATCATATATTATATTTAGTGTTGCATATTTAAGATTAATGCCTCCACCTATTAATTGAATATTTGCATTTAAATTACTGCGAACACCTGTTATCGATGATGCAATAATACACGGATTTAATATTGTTCCAGCAGTCCCATCCACAAATACAATTGCTTGATATCCTGCTGGCAATGATGTAAAAGTGATAGCATTTATTGCATCACCTGCACTAGGTAATGTTAAACTATAATATGCCACAGGAACACTTTGTGAAGGTATGGTTAAAGTTGATGAGACATAAGTTGCCGCATTAATGGCAGTATTAATACTAGCAGCACCAGTAGGACCTGTATCACCAGTAAGACCACTAGTAGTTCCAGGAGCACCAGTAGGACCTTTACACCCCCGCCCAGTGGGTCCAGTATCGCCAAGATAGCCAGTATCACCCTTAGGGCCTATTGCTGCAGGACCAGCAGGACCAATAGGACCTATAGCTCCTTGTCCATTCAATTTGCAGCAACGTTGAGCACCTAAATATTGATTATAGTTTCCATAATTTCTTGACATTATATATAATAATATATATAATATATTTTATATTGTAATAAAATTATTTTTATAGAAAGAAACACATTCAATTAGATTTAAATTTTTTATATTATAAATTTTTAACATAGCCGATGGTTCATCTTGATTCAATACTATATTTTTTTTATAATTAATAATTATTTTTTCATCAAATATAGTTAAAATAGAAGCACTTGAATTTTCACAAGTATGTATATCACATAATTCTATTAATATAAAAGCGATTTGATTATTTTTTAAGTTACTTTGTATATTTCTTAATTCATTTCCATTATTAAAATTTAGATAATAATATGTAATTGGATGTATTTGTTCTGGTATGATTATTTTATTATCCAATAAATTAAGAGATATTAATATTTCTGAAACATTACTAGGTCCTGTTGCTCCTGTTGGTCCCAATTCCCCAGGTTCACCAGGTGCTCCATCTACACCATCTAAATTTACATGATAATACGAGGGTTCTTCATTATCAAAAACTCCGTGTATATTAACAATATCTTTAATAATAATTTGTCCGCTTATTTTGCTATAATATTGTATGGTTCCTTCAAACGTATTTAATTCTTCATCTAATGTTTTTGCTACTTCTGCTACAATCACTGAATTTCCGCTAATATAAGCTAAACCTGTTTCTACATTAAAACCCAATGTAGAATTTGGTTCTGGACGTAATATTATTGGGTTTTGTGTTTTACATGCAAAACGATCACCTGCTAAACCTTGCGGACCAGTAGGTCCAGCAATTCCTTCCGTACCCTGAATACCTATATCACCTTTGTCTCCTTGAATACCTTGGTCTCCTTGAATACCTTGAATACCTTGGTCTCCTTGAATACCTTGAATACCTTGGTCTCCTTGTTCGCCTTGTTCGCCTTTAATTCCTTGTTCGCCTTTTTCGCCTTTAATTCCTTGTTCGCCTTGTTCGCCTTTAATTCCTTGTTCGCCTTTAATTCCTTCAATACCTTCAATACCTTCAATACCTTGGTCTCCTTGTTCGCCTTTAATTCCTTCAATACCTTGAATACCTTCAATACCTTGAATACCTTGAATTCCTTCAATACCTTGAATTCCTTCAATACCTTGAATTCCTTCAATACCTTGAATACCTTGGTCTCCTTGAATACCTTTAATTCCTTGGTCTCCTTTAATTCCTTCAATACCTTGTTCGCCTTGAATTCCTTGTTCGCCTTTAATTCCTTGTTCGCCTTGAATACCTTGTTCGCCTTGAATACCTTGTTCGCCTTTAATTCCTTGTTCGCCTTGAATACCTTGAATACCTTGAATACCTTTAATTCCTTCAATACCTTGAATACCTTGAATACCTTGAATACCTTGGTCGCCTTGAATACCTTGGTCGCCTTGAATACCTTGGTCGCCTTGAATTCCTTTAATTCCTTGGTCGCCTTGAATTCCTTTATCTCCAGACAATCCTTTTAAACTTTTATCTCCTTGTAAACCATGTTCACTTTTTAAATTATTAGTATCTGTTATAATATCAAATAGTAGATTTTTGTCTTCCATATTATTTTTAAATGGAATATTTACAACAGATTGTATATATTTTTTTTTTTTCAAACAAAATAAATAATCATTTCTATACATTATAATAAAAATAAATATTATATTATAATTTGTAATACAAAATATAATTATAATGAATTATATTGTCTAAAATAATTAAATGATTATGTAATTTTAAGTAGTTTCATTTATATAATATTATATTATGTAAATATTGCGTTGCTTATTTTATTACCATTTATTGTAACAAATTATGACGATGGAAGCTGAGCGAGACACAATTTTATGGATCCAAGACTGGCTACATCATACTTCACTACAAGCGGTAAATCATTTTCCAAGTATACTTCAATTTGTTGGCAAAGATTTGTGCATTTAATGAAATATCCTAAATTCTTCAAAGAGAATTCACCCTGAATCACCTTGGAAGAATCTTGCTTCAAAATGAAACCCATACTTCCATCAGACTCGGCACGATGAATTTCGGCAGAGGCAAACTGACCTGAGCATTTAAAGATTAGCTCATTACCGACAGACTTGATTTCTAATTTATCAGAAATGCAAGACAAATCACGAATAATCTTCTGGAAATCAGCTGAAGGAAGATTGATAATAGAAGAAAACTTGACATCAGGATATTGCAACTCTTCTGGCTCAGGCTCAATCAGTCGCAACTTTTGGGTCTTACATTGTTTAATCTCTCCGTTTTCAAATTTCAAAGCCAAATGGGAAACGATTCCATCAACATAATCAGAGTTTTCAATGTAAATAGTGAGTGTATCGTCATTATCAATAGAGTTAATCAACTTGAACAAATGAAACATATTAACTCCAATAATAATCTTCTCCTTTTTGCATTCATAAAATTCAAAATTTTGGGCAGCCAAATGCAAATGTGCTAAAATAGTATGCGACTTGTCCATATTAATAATACGAATACCATCCGGTTCAAATGTAATATTTGTCTCTAAAAGAATATCTTTCAGGGCCGTCATCAAAGTTCTGAATGGTGCAATTTGCACAGTCTTAATTGTTAAGACATTTCCGTCGGTAGGTGTGGATACTTGGTTTTTATTTGAAAATGAGGACATTTATACTAGTTTTTATTTTACAATCTTTAAATACTTATGAAGACAAATAATTAAGAATTAAACGCACATAATTGAATATATATTTATTTATTTGTATTATATATTCACTTTTGGTATACGTCTTGTTCCGGAGCCATGTTTTTTTCTAGCAATTTTTGCTAAACGTAATGCCTTTGAGCCTGGTTTGCAACCTTCTTCTAAAATATTATAATCCACTGCAGCCGCTTTACCGGCAGTAATAGAACTTGCTAAACGTGCTAGACCCCAAGATTGTGCCGTCTGGTTGGGTCTTGAGCCTGAAGAAAAATATGCCCCTTCACCTTTGTTAATGATTTTGGCCAACGCTTCTTTGGAACACCCTGTTGCCTTTGCCAACTCTGATGTTGGTCCGATTTTTTCAACATGATACATTTTTTGTGCACGAATAATATGGGGAGATTTTGTCGAAGTAAATGACGAAACTTTACGTCTTGTATAGTAGCTTCCCTTTTTATAAAGTCTCCTAGATTTAATCAATTCTCTCTTTTGTCGTTGTTTGTCTTTCTTTTTTAAACTCTTTGGTATATATCTCAAATTTAGTTTCATTATATAAATGTAAATATTAAAACAATATTTATATTTAAAGACATTAATATACAATTTAAAAGATGACCGATATAGAGTCTGAATGCATAAATACCATAACAAGCCTATTAGAAAAATATAAAGACAGCGAATATATGTTGCAGAGAATTAGAAATCATGTAATTACTTGTCTACCAAACACACTCGATAATGAGTTTAAAACACACGAGGAGCGAGTGAATCGTACCACTTATTTAACAAATGAACAAGAGGTTTTTATTCAAGTTTTTCTTAGTAAAAATAAATACTTTTATTTGTCAAATAACAACTTGTTTTATGAATATGATGGGCAAAAATATTTAATTATTAAAGAGGATGAAATTATTCACAAACTCCTCTCTTCTATTTCAAAGGAAAGAGTTTTATTAGATTGGAAACATAAAACAAAGGCAACTATAATTAAACAGATTAAAGAGAGAAGTTTGTTTAGTTCTATTCCTGAAACAGATACTATACAAAATGTTCTGAACGTTTTATATCCAGCATTTTTTTCATCTAAGAATACAGCCAAATATTTCCTTACTATTATTGGTGACAATATTTTTAAAAAAAATCAGAATCTTATTTTTCTAGCGACACCGCAAATGAAACAATTCTTAAATGAAATTGATATTGTTGCTTTATCTTCAATTGGTAATAATAATACAGCTCATAATTTTATGACAAAATATCATGAAAATCATTCTTATGAAAATTGCCGACTTGTTAAAATTAATGATATTTTTTCAAATGAGGTTTGGAGAGAATTACTTAAAAAAATTGGTCTAGACTTGCTTTGTGTAGCAGCACATTATTCGAAACGTTATGAAAATTCAGATACATTTATTGAAAATAAATCAGATGAAGAATTAAAGAGTTATACATATTATTTAAAAAACACTACACAGAATGTGATTGTTGAGGATTTTTGTAAAAAATATATGATTTCTACAAGTGATTGTCAAATGGAATGGAAAAATTTGCATTTTGTTTGGAAGCAATTTCTCTCGACAAGTCATTTACCAAATGTGATTTATTCCAACTCTTTAAAACAATTGCTGAAAGAAAAGTATATATATGATGAATCAGTGGATTCATTTGTAGGAATTACCAGCAAATATTTACCTGTCTATAGAGATTTCATAAAATTCTGGGAAAATACTATTGAACTAGATGCACCTTCTTCTGTAAATATATCCTTGTTTGACAACGAAATAGAAGTCGATGAAATGTCTTCACTATTCAAAAGTTGGGTAAAGAGTGACCCTTTAATGACAAATGGTACCATTAGCGAGGAAAATATTGTAAAGATTTTGAAGCACTTTTTTCCGAATATCGAAATTATGGAGGATAAATATATCCTAAATGTTAGCAGCAAAATGTGGAACAAAATGAGTGATATCGAGTCTTCCTTTACTTATATGAGAGAACAAATTAAAAATGAATATAAATTGGCACTTATATCATTTGATGATGCTTATAATTATTATTATAAATTTTGCTACGGAAATGGAATGAAAAATGTTGTTAGTAAGCGATATTTTGAAAAATACTTGTATTATAAATTGGCTCATCATATTGTGTATGAGAAATTCATTGAGACAAAATGTTTTGATACTATTTAATTAAATAATTTTATTATAAATAATATTGATAACAATAGTATTTGTATTTGATTATATATTTTGATTATTTAATTACCCATACCAGCTCTTGATTGAACATCTAGAGAGTTTTCACTTCCAGAGAGACCAGTTACTTCATCAGGAGAAAATGGTGGTCCATATGGTGCACCTCCACGCATTTTTCGTGACTTCTTTCCATCACCCTTCTTGAAGAGCTTGAATACACCTTTCTTGGGAACAAAACCTGCCTTGGCAAGGCGGTTATTTTTCTTGGCTTTCATGGAAGCCTTTTTAGACACGATACGTCCATGTTTATTATATTTTAATTGTTTTTTTGTGAGACCACCCTTGGTATGGTTAGCAGTACCATTCATAACTTGAGCACGAGAACCGACAGCAGGCATTATATATTGACAAGAGAAAATATATTTGTCTAAATAGATAAAGAATACGCATTTAATTAAATCTGTTGACTGGCGCTGAACCACTTCCTCCAGGCATTCCCTCACTTCTTCCTAAATAATTTAAATTTAGAGGTTGTCCTAAATAAAAATTACCGAAATGTGTTCTTCCTCCTTTTGTAAAGTTTACAATTTTTGAAACTCTAACATTATTGGATACTCTTGTTGAAGGGGAATCTGATGCCGATATGCGTTTGTCATATTTATCAGGTATGCATGATATGCATGATATTGGTTCTGAATTTTGAAATCGAGCATTATACAATGCTATATAATTAATTAATCTTGTAGTTCCTGATTTTTTCCCTGGTGTAAAATATTTTTGAGGCATAATAATATAAAATACTATTATATTTAATATTATTACTACTATTATATTTAATATTATTATTAGATTGGTACTCTCATTAATGCAGGATTATGATCTACTAACAACGGCTCACCTAATGATTGTAGCCATAATTGTGTAGATAATACATCTGAATATGTTATATAATCTTTCTTACCTGTTTTTGTTGTATCAAATACACTTTTAATTTTATCATATATAGGTTTACTTACAATCATCATATCAATAGCATGATATGTTCCATTAAAATAAAATGAATATCTTTCATTTTCAGGAATATCATTTATTAAATTTTTCATAAATCTATTTTCAGTATTATCATCAAAAACCTTAACTGAATCACTAAATTCGTAATCATTAAAATCGCCAGATAATACTATATTATCTGTTTCTACATTCAAATTTGTACTTATCCAATTTTTAATATATGTAGTTTGTTTTATTCGTACAGGTAATGTAGTTTGAACTGGTGGCTGAATAGCTCCCCATGGAGAATTATCGCCGCTCTTAGATTTATTATGCACATTTATTAAATGGTAAAGTGTTCCTGTTGTTTTATGCTTAAATACTACATACAATGGTTTACGAGAATTTGCAAAAGCATCTGTTTCTTCTTTTAAACCAATTCTTATAGATGATTGAATTTCAAAAGTTAAAGTATCATATATCATAGCAACTCTTATATTTCCACCTGGTGCACCTCCATCTTGATTATTTTCAGGAGCTATATACACATAAGAATAGTTTCTTGTATAATATGCATTATATTTTGGATTATTTACTAAACTTGTAAAATAACTTAAGTTTATATCACTAGAAACAACCCCATCATTTACCACGCCATTATCATCTTGAATTTCTTGCATTAATAGAATATGTGGAGCTTTAACATTTATTCTGATATAATCTGCAACTCTAGATTCATTCACCTTAATTGTTAAATTAAATTGATTCGTTGTTCCTATCATAAAATGATTAATTGATGGATCTATTGTATTTAAAGCCTCTTTTACTCTATATGCTGGCGAAATATATGTACCTTTTAATAATAATAAATCACTTGATATTTCACCATTTGTAATTGTTCCTATGTCATTAATTGTTCGCGGTAAAATATTAAATATACCATAATTATAACTAACAATTCCAGTTATACTGGTTATTTTATCACCAGGATATACACCATAAAATATAGGATTTTGATACATTATAACATCGCTTATAATCATTACATCAGGGTTATGATCTTTATCTAACAATACGCCTCCATATTTTGTATTCACTCTATTTGGATTAGGCATATCTATAGTAATTGCAAAAGATCCAAAATCTTTCTTTTGTCCAATTACGTTTGGTTTATCAATTCTTACCAACATACCTTCATAATTTTCCCAGTAATCTAAAGCAGATGTTGATGGATTAAAATTATTAATATTATTGTCATCTATTACTAAACTAGGATAATTATTGTAATCCTGTCCGATATTAATTGGTTCAGGTAATGTATTATTTGAAGAAATAATATCTAATTTTGTAATAGTTGTTAATTCTGTTATTGTCAATTGATTTGTATAACCATATTCTAGTAAGGTTCCTGTTATTTCAATTAAGTCACCTAATTTAACGTTTGTTAAATATGAACTAGAAACTCCTGTATAGATAAACAAACCACAAGAACCATTTGTATTTATTGTACCATCTTGTATATAAAACCCATTATTACCTTTTGCAGTAACAATACCCGTTGTTTTCAAGCTTGCATTGTTAAATGTACTTATATGTCTTAAACTATTTATATTATTAATAGTAGCAGTCTGAATTATAACTGGCGTGCTTATTCCCAAATTCCATGAAATATTATTATAATATGATGACAAACCTACATTACTTGCGTCTGTTTGATATACAGATGTAATTGTATTTTGCGGATATACAATCCATTCACTATCTACCGCATTAGTACCTGACGCGGTTTCCCAACTAGGATTCCCCTTTACTATAGTAGGTTTTCTAATAATTGTTTTGTCTTGTGTTGCGTTAAAAACACCAGCTACATTCCATGGACTATTACCAGGAGACACTTTTGTAAATGTTCCAATAGTGTCTAATATTTTATAATTTGTTTTATTTGTTTTATCTAGTGAACTATTAAATTTAACTAGCTTTATTCCATCGTCACCATTATAACCAGTAGGATATGCAGTGCTAGAAGCTGGTATAAAATCTGCTAGATTTGGATTAATAATAGTAGTTGCAGGGTTAACAATCAAGTATTTTGAATTTGATTTAATTATAGCATTAGTTGGGAATAAAAACCATGCTTCAGGAACATCAATTAAAGCAATTGTATTTGCTCCATTAATAACATAAGGTATACCATATAAATCTAGATTAATATCAGCACCAGTTGGATTATATATTTCAACAGCTTTGTTATTAGATGATCCTTCCATATATTTGGAGAAAAATAATGTTTTTTGAATAATACCAAAGCTATTTAAAGTTTCTTCATCAAAATATACAATTAATTGATCAAATGTAAAATAATCTTTTAATATAGTCAATGAATACACAATATTTAATTCTGGTATTGTATAATGATTAATCATATCAGTTACACTATAATAATTAAATAGCTCACTTATTGTAAAATATATTTTTAATTCTGGTAATGTAAAATAGTCAACTAAATAAGTTGGAGTAAAATAGTCACTTAATTCTGCAACACTAAATACGTCTTTTAATTCTGAAAGAGTAAATTGTTCTTTTAATTCTTCAATAGTAAACTGGTCTTTAAATTCTGCAATAGTGTATTGTGCTTTTAATTCTGCAAAAGTATATTCATCTTTTAATTGTGCAAGACTAAATAAATTTTTTAGATATTTTAAAGTGTAAATTTCCACCAACTCTTTTATTGTTTTATTTGTTGTCAAAGGTGTATTCAGCATAGAAATTACAATATTTCCAATAGGTTTATATTTATTAATTCCGAGTCTAGTTGCTAAATATACAACATTGTTTTCTACAGATGTAGAATATTTTTCTTGGTAAAAAAAACCATCTTGAGAAATAGCTGCACCAATATTATATGTACGTGTATTATGATTTTCATTAATTGTTTTTGCTATATAATTTTGATAAGTATTTGTTTTTATTGTATCTATTAATACTGAACCATCAGCATCCACTATTAAAACTCTTAACCCGGGAATAGTTATATTGCTATCAACATTAATAACATCTCGAGGATTTGAGCTATTCATCCAAGTTGTAATACTCAATTTCATTATATTATAATTTGTTTCATTTGGTGTTTCAATAAAAATTTTAGTGAATATATCACATTTATCCTTAGATAATGATTCATACAAATTGCTAAGTATGTTGCGCGAACTATAAACACTCATTATATTATATAAAAATAATAAAATAATAAAAAAAAATAATAAAATAATAAAAAAAAATAATAAAATAATAAAAAAAAATAAAAAAATAATAAATTATTCATTCATTGAAATAACAATAATACCAATAGGTCTATAACTAGTAAATCCTAGTCTAGTTGCATAATAGACTAAATTTGTTCCAACTGAACTAGAATATTTTTCTTGATAAAAAGTACCATCATTAGACATAGATGCACCAATATTATATGTGCGAGTATTATGATTTTCATTAATTGTTTTTGCTCTGTAATTTGTCCAATTATTGGTTTTTGTGCTATCAAATGCAACAGTTCCATCAGGATCAGCTATCAATACTCTTAAACCAGGTATAGGGGATGAAACATTTGTTGCTAGTTGTGGTGCTGTGCTATTTTTCCAGTTTAAAATAAACGAAACCATATTATTGTATGTTGCTTCATCTTGTGTTTCTAAAAAAATTTTTGTAACTCTTTCACAATCTCCTCCTAAAAAGGATTTGTATAAACTTCCAAAAACGCTGCGACTTGCTGAAGTACTTGTCATTATAATATATATAAATATTTTATTTATAAAAAGTATTTTATTTTTATAAATAATATATTTATATATATTATAATATGGAACAATCATTTTTTGATGATATTAATAATGAAATGGGTACTAATTTCTTTGAAAGAAATATAGATTACAATTTTTTTCAAAATAATTTAGATGAAGAAGAGAGTAATACATTTATATACAACTTTTCTAGAAACGCACGAGATGATATTTATGTGGAATTACCAATATCGGATATTTGTTTCCCTGCTAAAACACCTATTTTAACAAATAAAGGTAATATAAATATTGAACAAATAGATCCATATATTCATACTATCCGAAATAAGAAGATTGTAGCTATTACAAAAACTATTTCACAAGATAAATATTTAATGTGTTTTGAAAAAGATTCATTAGGTGTTAATATTCCTTCACAAAAAACAATCATTAGTAAAAATCACTTAATTTTTTACAAGGGTAAAATGGTAAAATCCAAATATCTCTTAAATTTTTCAGAAAATATTAGAAAAATAAAATATAATGGAGAAGTTTTATATAATATATTGTTAGAAAAACACGATAAAATGCTTGTAAATAATATAATTTGTGAAACTTTACATCCGGATAATGTAATTGCACAATTATACAGAGCTTTACCAAATTTAGACAAAAATCAGCAACAAGAATTTATAAAACAAACTAACGAATGGATACAGCATAATATTAATTCTCCTTCTAAAGTAATTAAAAATTTAAATTATAAATAAAAAATTTAATGTATAATTATTGTTTCATTGTATTTATAACATTCAATAATTTGCATTTATATTGTTTTTTTTAAATAATTCATACAAATATAAGTTATCCTCTTCATAACAATAATGAGTTCCGCAATTTAATGATAATGTACCTATTTCTAAACAATGTTTCACAACATCTAAATTAAACATTATCTAGTCAAAAGGATATGATACCATTTTTAAATTTAATGTTTTTAGAATCTGAGCAGAATTACAATTAAATCATAATGAAGATACAAATCTTATTTTTTTCTCATGTATATATTTTTATATTTTTATATTTTTATATTTTTAATAAAAAATTGAATATAAAAATAAAGTTAAATAGAATTGCACATATTGAATTATGAGCTCTACTAAAGAAGACATTACCTTATCTAAGAAATATCAGAAGAAATCAGCGATTCAGCATATTCTAGATGCACCTGATACTTATGTCGGTTCCATCGAGAAAGTCGAATCGTTGCAACATATTCTAAATGAAGCAGGGGATAAAATTATTGAGAAAAATATTGAATACATTCCTGGTCTCTTCAAATTGTTTGATGAAGGTATTGTCAATTGTCGTGACCATGTTGTCCGAATGTTGCAAGCAATCTCTGTAGGCCAACCCAATTGTATTCCTGTATCCAATATCGAAATAACAATCAGTGAGGATGGAACCATTACCATGATGAATGATGGCAATGGAATTGATGTTGCTGAGCATCCAGAGCATAAGACATGGATTCCTCAAATGATTTTCGGTGAGCTACGAACATCCACCAATTATGATAAGGAAGAGAAGAAAATTGTCGGTGGAAAGAATGGCTTTGGTTTCAAGTTGGTGCTTATTTGGTCGACATATGGCTCAGTCGAAACGATTGATCATGTGCGTGGACTCAAGTATGTGCAAGAATTCAAGGATAACTTGTCTACTATTAGTGCGCCTTCGATTACGAAATGCAAGAATAAACCATATACAAAGGTTACTTTTAAACCGGATTATGCTCGTCTTGGACTACAAGGCTTGACACCTGACATTATTGCTCTACTGAAAAAAAGGACCTATGATGTTGCTGCCATCACAGATAAGGCAATTAAAGTCAAATATAATGGACAGCTTGTTCCTGTCAAGAATTTTCAGCAATATATTGACATGTATATTGGTGAAAAATCCGAGGCACCTCGCGTCTATGAAGATAGTGGAGCCGAAGGGAGATGGGAATATGCTGTTGCTCTAACGCAAACAAATGAATTTGTTCAGGTATCCTTTGTAAATGGTATTCATACATCAAAAGGAGGCAAGCATGTTGAATATATATTGAACCAGATTACAAAAAAACTCGGTGAATATATTGAAAAGAAAAAGAAAGTCAAGGTCAATCCGAACTCGATTAAAGAACAGCTCATTTTGTTCTTGAGATGCGATATTGAGAACCCAGCATTTGATAGTCAGACAAAGGACTACATGAATACACCATCGTCCAAATTCGGCTCTAAATGTGAGGTTTCAGAGAAGTTCATTGAAAAGGTCGCAAAAATGGGGGTCATGGATGCTGCCCTACAATTGACCGAAGTAAAGGAAAACAAGGCCGCCAAGAAGACTGATGGCGTGAAGAGCAAATCTGTTCGCGGAATTCCTAAGCTTACAGATGCAAACTGGGCTGGCACAGATAAGTCGTCGAGTTGCGTTATCATCTTTTGCGAAGGTGATTCAGCCAAAGCAGGAATTATTTCTGGATTATCTTCTGAAGACCGCAATAGTATTGGCGTTTATCCGATGAAGGGTAAAATCTTAAATGTGCGCGGCGAGTCTACCAAGAAAATATCAGAAAACAAAGAGATTGCTGAAATCAAAAAGATTCTTGGTTTGGAGACTGGTAAGAATTATCTTAGCATCGAAGATGTACATAATAGTTTGCGTTATGGTAGAGTCCTGTTTATGACGGATCAGGATTTAGATGGCAGCCACATTAAGGGTCTGGGAATTAATTTATTCCAGTCCGAGTGGCCAACGCTTACATTAATTCCCGGATTTATTGGTTTCATGAATACGCCCATCTTGAAAGCAAAAAAAGGCACTACCGAGTTGAACTTCTATAATGATGGTGAGTATAATGTATGGAAAGAGGAAAACGATATCAAGGGTTGGAAGCTCAAATATTACAAGGGTTTGGGTACCAGCACCGGCAAAGAATTCCGCGAATATTTTGAAAAGAAAAAACTGGTGGGGTTTGAGCATTCTGAAAAATGCGACGATGCCATTGATATGGTATTCAATAAGAAGCGCGCCGATGACAGGAAGGAATGGCTAAAGGTCTATGACAGAAATGCATATTTGGACACTTCCAAGACGGGCGTCACATATGAAGAATTTATTGATAAGGAATTGATACATTTCTCGAAATATGATTGCGACCGATCTATCCCCAACTTGATGGATGGTCTCAAGATTTCGCTTCGAAAAATTCTGTATTCTGCCTTGAAAATGAATTTGACGTCTGAAATCAAGGTGGCTCAGTTTTCCGGTTATGTTTCAAAGGAATCTTGTTACCATCATGGTGAGGCCAGTTTGAACGCCGCAATTGTCGGAATGGCACAGAATTTCGTCGGCTCCAATAACATTAACCTGTTGCTGCCAAATGGTCAGTTTGGTACAAGGCTGCAGGGCGGAAAGGATTCGGCATCTGAAAGGTATATCTTTACGCAATTAAATAAATTAACGCGTGCCATATTTCCAGAAGCAGACGATCATGTACTGGAATATTTGAATGATGATGGTATTCTCGTAGAGCCAATCTTTTATGCACCGATTCTTCCGATGGTTCTAGTAAACGGATCCAAGGGTATCGGTACTGGATTCAGCACGGATATTATGTGTTACAATCCTCTACAAATCATCGATTATTTAAAGAATAAATTGCTTGGAATTTCAGACGAAGATGATGAAGAAGAATTCATACCTTATTATGAAGGATTTCAGGGCAAGGTTTCAAAGCTTACTACAGAAAAATTCTTGATTAAAGGAGTGTATGAAAAACTCGGACCGGATAAAATTCGCGTCACTGAATTGCCTGTCGGATATTGGACAGAGGATTTCAAAGAACTACTTGAAGATCTTATTGAACCCTCAAAAGACGGCAAGAAAGTGCCTGCTATTGTCAAGGATTATGATGACATGAGTAAGGATACCAATGTCGATTTCACAATTACCTTTGCAAAGGGAAAGCTCGACGATCTGGAGAAATCGAAGGGTGATCATGATTGCAATGGTGTAGAGAAGTTATTGAAGTTATATACAACAAATTCAACGACCAATATGCATTTGTTTGATGCCGACGATGTTTTGCAAAAGTATGTCAAGGTTACAGAAATCATTGACGCCTATTATGTAACAAGACTTAAACTATATGGATCTAGAAAAGAATACATGATTGATGCTTTAGAAAAAGAATTAGTCATGCTGTCAAACAAGGCGCGCTATATTCAGGAGAATTTAGATGGCTCGATTGATTTGCGAAAGAAAAAGCGAGAAGAGGTAAATGACATGCTGCAGAGCAAGGACTATGACCAGATGGATCAAGATGCCGACTATAAATATTTGGTGAGAATGCCGATGGATTCAGTGACTACAGAAAATGTCGAGAAGCTACTCAAGACCAAGGGTAACAAGGAAGCTGAACTGGAAAGAGTCAAGATGACCACCATTCAGCAAATGTGGAAGTCAGAGTTGGACTTGTTGAAGGCGCAATACTTAGACTACAAAGAGGAGAGAACAACACTGAATTCCACATTAAAAAAGACCGCAATTAAGAAGACAAGTTGTGCAAAAAAATAAATTCCACCTTTCACTACGTAGTAAAAAGGTAGAGCCAAAAATAAATTCCACCTTTCAGAAAGGTGGAGCCAAATATAAATTCCACCTTTCAGAAAGGTGGAGCCAAATATAAATTCCACCTTTCAGAAAGGTGGAGCCAAATATAAATTTATTTTTCCCACCTTTTCTTATTCTACATTGTCAATTTATATATAAAAATTACTTAAATATAATTACAATTATTATACATTATGAAATATTTTGTAACTTTTATAAAAAGAATATTATCTAAAGAAATACCAAGACCGATAGGTAGATGGAGAATAGAAGAATGTAATAAAAAAATGAACCATAAAATAGATTTATCAAATGAAGATCATTGTGGTCCTTGCGGTCAATATGCGTTAGAAAAAATAGATAAATTAGCATTAATAAATAATAAAAAGACAAACACTTATGTAAAGAAACCAAAAGAATAATTTCATATTTACACCCTTGAAGATTTAAAATGTGAAAAATAAAAAAGTTTGGCTCCATCTTTTCAAAGGTGGAAAATTAAAAGTTTGGCTCCACCTTTTCAAAGGTGGATTAAAACCAACTCTTCAACTCTAATTGGCGGTCATTTTTACTGACACACACTGGATGAGAAATTGGCACTACTAAAGTGCTGACATCATTCACATATTTCATGTAACCTTGTGCTTCACTATATACTTGCTGAACACAATAATCTAATACCATTTTATTTAGCTCAGTTACTTGTTCATAAATACCAGTTGGTTTATTTGCAGAATATTGCAAAAATATGCTTCTCATAATTATCTTAAGTGTATCACAATCTTGCTGTCCAATTTCATACTGACCATTTGACATTCTATATACTCCATGTCGAATACCACTTTGTAATAATTTAATATTCTGTTGAGAGAAAAAAGAATCAGACAATGAATTTTTTGTCCATAATCCCTCAGTTGGATTCCTAAATGTTACACATTGATTTGCAGGTATTTTATCATATAATTCAAATAATGCTGAAGTATTTGGTGTTTTAATATCTACTCTGCCATTATTCATTTATAATACTCTGATAGAAAAAATTATATATAATTATATATATATATTTATGGAAGGATTTCAGAAAATTGTTCTTTATTCAGCTATTATAATATTAATTATTGTTTTAGTAGTAATTGGAATTGCGTTATCCTATGCTAAAGATGAATCATGGCCTCCTATGGTACCTAGTTGCCCTGATTGGTGGATTATAGATGGTTCTGGGAATGATGCTAGTTGTATCGACATGAAGGATTTAGCAAATGCTAAATGTAAGGTTGGTAGTCAAGGACACCTTAACAAAAATTTTAATACTGCTCAATATACAGGCTCAAATGGAAATTGTGCTAAAAGAACTTGGGCAACTGAATGCGGTGTATCGTGGGATGGCATTACTTATGGTGTAAGTAATCCTTGTGCAAAATAAAATAGTATATTGATTAATACTATATTGAATCTTTTTATTGTTAGTTTGGGACTTTTTGTATAAAAAAATAATCAACAATTTTATACAATTTTATACAATTTTATACAATAAACAATTTGTGTAAATTTTATTTATATTCATTTATTAAAATGCAAGAAAATAATGAAAGTGACTTGTTAATAAATATACAATATCTACCACATGAATTAGTAGACATTATTAGAGAATATATACCCAAAAAAACATGGATATTTACAAATAGAGAGAATTATGCATTGTATCATAAATTTTTAAGGTACTCTATTCACAATTATGAGAATTATATTCGAGATACAATTCGTCGTGATAATCATTTTGTATTTCAGCAAATTGTTGCTGAAAATTTCAAAACATGGCGGAATATAAATTCGTATATGTATAAGAACCAGATTTTTAAATCTTATTTATATTTTACACTCCATTATTGCATTGAAAATGAGTCGTCGAATTGCAGAAATATTATTATTATGTTTTTAAAAGAACATGGATTCGATAAAAATCTACATAAAAAGAATATTGTAAAGTATATAAGATGGAAGAATTAAATATGAATCAAATTTTAAATAGAGAAGATAAGGCCGCATCTATTAAAGATATATTACGTGACTTTGAATTAAATAAGAATAACATTCTTTTTAAAAAAGGTATATATGTTTATGGTGACCCTGGTACTGGGAAGACTACTTTTGTTACGAATATTTTAAAAGAGCTTGACTACGATATTATTAAATATGATGCTGGAGATATTAGAAACACAGCCGTTATTGAAGACATCACAAAACATAATATGTCTGACAAAAATATAATGAGCCTATTCAATAAAAAAGTACGGAAGATTGCCATCATTATGGACGAAATTGATGGAATGAATAATGGTGATAAAGGAGGAATAAATACTTTAATTAAATTAATACGCCCAAAGAAAACAAAAAAACAGAAGCAAGAAGAGGTCACTATTAATCCTATTATATGCATTGGCAATTATAAGGTAGATAAAAAAATCAAAGAGTTGATGAAAGTTTGTAATACAATTGAATTAACTACACCAAATATTCATGAAATTAAAAGTATTGTAACCCCTTTATTGTCTAATATTGATATTGAACTTAAAAATAAAATAATTACATTTGTTCAAGGTGATTTAAGAAAATTGAATACTATTTACATGCTTTATAAAAATAAACCCGAGCTTTTTACAATTGATATAATTGACAACTTACTGCAAATAAAATCATACAATGATGATACAAAAAAAATTACAAATAAATTAATCAATAATTATTATACATTAAATCAACACAATACTATTATGAATGAAACTGACAGAACAAGCATTGGTCTTCTATGGCATGAAAATATTATTGATGTCATAGAGAAAGTTGACAAAAAAATAGGCATTCCTTTTTATATTCAACAACTTGAAAATATTTGTTTTGCTGATTATATTGACAGGATTACTTTTCAAAAACAAATATGGCAGTTCAATGAAATGAGTTCTTTAATTAAAACCTTTAAAAATAATAAACTTTATCATGATACATTTAAAAATAAAAATAAATATAATCCTTCTGAGGTTAGATTTACCAAGGTTTTGACCAAATATTCGACAGAATATAACAATTCTCTCTTTATACAAAAATTATGTCAAAAACTTGGAATGGATAAGAAGGATTTATTTGGTTTCTTTATGGAGATTAAAAATAATAATGATGACAATGAAATTGCTCATTTATTAGAAAATTATGAAATCAATAAATTAGATATACATCGAATTTATAGATATATTGAAAAATATATTAAAGAAAATGCTACTGGTACATCTGATAAAGAACTTGATATAGAAGAAGAAGAAGAATTTTTAGATGAATAATATCCACCTTTGAAAAGGTGGAGCCAAACATTTATCTTTATTCACCTTTGAAAAGGTGCAGCCAAACATTTATCTTTATCCACCTTTGAAAAGGTGGAGCCAAACCTTTATCTTTATTCACCTTTGAAAAGGTGGAGCCAAACATTTATCTTTATTCACCTTTGAAAAGGTGGAGCCAAACATTTATCTTTACCATTTTGCTCTACTTTTTTAAAAGTAGATTTTTTAAAAGTAGATTTTTTAAAAGTAGATTTTTTAAAAGTAGATTTTTTACACCTTTGCACATTTAAAACGCCGATTTTAAGGCAGGTAATTTTTTAATTTCCGTGTTCTATTTGATGGTTTCTTTACATATTTTTCTGTTCTATTATATGCTCCCTTAAATATATTTTCATATTTTTCTTTATTTCATCTAATATAAACTTTACTTGGTCTTTATGAACTTTATACGCAACAGGTTTTCGGTTATGTCTTTTTATTTCACCATTTTCATTATATTTATCAACCCATCTTAACAAACTTCGTGCAGAACATTTGAATATTTTACACACTTCTTCCTGTGTTTTGTCTTCTGTTAAATAATATTCAACCGCAGATAATTTATAATCTTCGCTTTTATGAGTAGGCATTATATTATATAATAATTATATTATATGATATAAAAATTTGGAATAAAAAAATGTTTATAATTAATTATATTTATTTACAGAGTTATAAAAATTATATGCTAATAAATGAATGTTAATAATTATACTTCATTATCTTCTTCAACAATAACAAGAGGTTTTTTGACCTTTTTAACAATCTTTTTAACCTTTGGTTTAGGTTCAATAATAACTTCTTCTTCAACAGATACTATTTCATTTTGAACTTCATCAATAGGTTCATTATTTACTGAACTTGTTTCTCTTTGTTCTTCCACATCTTCTTTCACTTGTGCTTTTACAATACCTGTAATAAATTGTTGTGCTTGTTTTTTATTATTTTCAATTTCTGTTTCTAATTGTTTAATAAGTATATCATTATATTCACAATAATCAACAATTTCTTTTTGGCGTTCAATTGAAGGAAGTGGTATTTTTATAGTTTCAAAATCATCAAATGATACAGCAGGATATTGTGCTCCTTTTGCTTTACTTATTAAATCATCACTTATATAATCACTTGTCATAATATAATACAAATATTTTGATAATATTGTATTTGGTTCTTTTACTCTAATATCTGCAAAACCAGTTGAAGCAATACCATTTTGAATATCATCACTAATATAAACATATCCTTTCAAATTAGGTCTAACAGATGAATATAAAATATCACCTTTCTTAACTATTCTTTTTGCTCTTGATGGAAAATCACTTGTTAATTTTTGTAATTCTAATATGTGTCCTCCTTTAACAGAAGCAATATCAATATAATTAATTTCAGTATATTGTCCTGATTTCATATTTTCAGGATTAATTATGCTAATTTCACCTAATTCTTTCACCACATTCTCACCAAATATTTTTTGATTACTCAAACAAAACTCATTCAGTTGCTTTAATTCCGCAATTTTCTCATTACTTGTTTTGTTTGCTTTTTCGTATATGAAATCTAAATATTTTACGATTTCTTGTTGGCGTTCAAGTGATGGAATTGGGATTTTTATATTTTGTAAATCCTTTGAATAAATATGTGGTTGTGCCGTTCCTGTTTGTAATTTATATATTTTATCTTGAATAGTTTTTAACAAATAATATAAATAAGTGTTATTTATTGAGTTATTTTTTGGTATTATTGAAAAGCAATCACTCGCCCATACTTTTTTATCATATTTACTAACAAATCCAGCATATGCACCACTTGAAGAACATAAAATAGTATTTTCATCTGCGTTATATTCATTATGAAATCCCATAGGTTTTTGTCCTCCACCAATGACAGGATATTCTCCTTCAACTAATGTATCTTTTTTTATTCCTTTTCCATTTTTAAAATTACATACTTCACCAAGTGTTTTTACAACAACACCTTCTTCATATTGTTCTTCTTCGGTTTCATCTTTCATATATTCAGCATAATTAAGTGAATATGAATTACTCACAATCTTTTCAATAGGAACTTCAACCAATAGATTTTTTACATCTTCATAAGGGTTGTAATCATAAAACTTCAATTTGGTTGTTTGATGTGTTTTTGAAAACTTGTAATCTCTACCAGTTTCTTTTTGAGTTTTTGATACTTTAATGAAGGTTTCCAAAACATCAGTTCCTTCTCTCTTTTTAACAAAGTAAAACACACAAGTTTTAATGGATGTGTATGTAAATATACCTGATGGTAGATATATAATTTCTTTCAAATCACAAGTTTTCATAAGATATTCTCTAATCGCAACTAATGTGGTATTTGTTTTTGAAAATAAATCTTGTCCGTCAGGTAAGACAACCGCACATTTACCATTAATCTTTAACATATTAATAATTGCTTGAATAAACAAGGAAACCGCATTATCTGTTTTTATTGGAACATATTCACTTTTTAATGGACTTTGAAAATCATCATATTTTAATCCCTTAATTCCAAATGGTGGATTTGCAAGAATATTATCAAACTTTCTTGTTATAGGAACACGAATACTATCACCTCTGTCTAATTTTTCAAACATATGACCTGATGAGATTAACATATTTGAAACCGCCAGTTGATATGTATCAGGTTCTAATTCTTTACCATATAATCCTTCGGTTTTGATAAAATCCCAATCAGGTTTAATGTTTTTAGAATTTGCTTGTTGTAAAATGTATTGTAAATAGGTAATCAAGAAACCACCAGTTCCCATAGTAGGGTCTCCACAAGTATCTATTTTTCCATCAGGATGTATTTGTGGATTGATTAATTTAACCATCATTTTCTTGACTAATGGTTGAGTAAAGAATTGCCCCAACACTTTACCTGTCATAATATCTTGAATAACTTCCTCATATGCATTACCCAAAACATCATATTCAGTTTGAGATAAGTCAAGTGAGTTTAATTTATCAATTAATTTTTTATAGGTTGATTTGTGTTGAATATCAAATCCTTTGCCCTTCAAAAATATGTTTTTTGTAGTAGGATGATTTGATAAAATATCATCCCATAAATATTTCATATTTACAGGAATATTATCCTCTTTTTCATTTGACAGATTACTAAAACGAACAATTTCTAATAATTTATTTTTATGTTTTTCAATCATTTCATCTTCAATATGACTAAAATCATATTCATAATCATCAATATTTATTTCACCTCCAAAATGAGGTTCAAGTAATTTTAATATTAACAAATAAGACAAGGTTCTTAATGCTTTTTCACCAGTTAAACCTTCATTATCTCTCAATATATTTAAACAACTTTTGAATACACTAATAAGTGTTGTTTTATTATCCATTTTAACTTCTTTTGTTTGACTAATTTGTTGCATTTCAGTTAATGTTATACAAGGTGCTTTCTTATTTTGGTGTCTTGTGAAATCAATTTTTTGATTAAAGACCTTTTTACACAAATCGCAGGAATATTGTTTTGACATTGCCATATATAATAGTATAAGATATTATTTCTTTATATTAAATTAAATCAATTTTTTATTATATTATAAAAAAAAGGATTTTTTCCTTAATTATTCCTAAACATTACAATTCTTGAATATTTACAAAATAACACCCATCTTCTTTTTCTTATTTGTTATAGTAATTAAATCCCTTAAATCCTTCACATTATAGTATTCAACCCATAATCCATTTGGTGGAAATAATGCGTCTATTTTAACCAATTCATTACTTACAATTGATAAATCCAAATAATGTTTTTTTATTTCAGGATACAACAATAAATACTCACCTACTTTATTTTTACAGGTTTCCAAATCATAATATACTCGTTCAATACTTAAATATTCTATCCAGTTTGTAAATTGTCCCTTGAATACTATTTCAGGTTCTTTGGATAATCTATTATCTCTTTCACATAATTCATAATAACTTTCTTTACTTTTTATATTTTTATCAGCAATTATTTTTCTTGCTTTTTCATATGTTGTGGCAAGTGCGGTCCTTTTTATTGTTTTTAATCTTAATTTTTGTGTTAATTCATCGTCATATTCACCAAACTCATCAATCATTTCTCTTTCTTCTTTTTCTCTTGGTTTTGGTTTTTGTTTTTCAATCTCAATTCTAAACACCTTGATTTTTTGAGTAATAGTTTCATCTTCTAAACCCATTTGGTAAATAACTTCTCTTACCTTTTTCAAATCAGGATTTTCATTATTTTCTAACCAGTCATCTCTATTCAAAATTGGTAAGATGATTTTGGTTTTTTTATTTATATCATTTTTGTTTTTTCTACTTGCTCTTAATGCCGATTGAACGATACGGATATTTGATGTCATATTTTCAGCAAATACAACACCATCCAATAATGGAAAATCCCATCCTTCACCCAAACAATAGACACAAGTAATTATTCCAAACTTCGCTTTTTCAAAATTATTTATTATTTCTTTTTGGTCTTTTGATTTCATTTCACTATGGTAATTTGAATAATACAAATCAGGTATATCAAAGTAATTATCGTCTAACAGCATTTTTATATATTGAATTAATTTCAACGAATTATCCTTGTTATTTGAATATATCAATAAATGATGTGAATGTCCGTCAAATATGCTTTTCAAAGATGCAAACGCACTCAAAAACAACCGCTTATCATTTTCTTCTATAATATGAAATCTTGATAATTGTTGTTCTAATTGTTCTTCATTTGTAATAATGGTTTGAATTACATAATCACAAATAATATTTTCATTAATCGCCCATAGCAAACATTTTCTATCAATTATTTCTCCAAAATATTCAACATTATCATTTGAAACTACAATACCATCATCACACATACTTTCCAATTGTTTAAGTGTAGCAGTTAATGATAATTGTTTTACAGATGGAATGTTTAACATTTGAATATATTTTTTTGTAGTGTCTGCTAAACGCATATTATTTGTAGTTAAATGATGAACTTCATCTAATAGTTTCATACCAAATACAAACCTTGTATGTTGTGTTGCAGAATATACTTTGTGTGCAGATGAATATGTAGTTATTACAATACACTTTTTTTGATTATTTTCTAAAAATCGCATTATATTTTCAGTATCTACACCACCTGAAACAATTAAATACGGAACACTTTGAAACAAGGCACAAATAACTTCTTCCCATTGTTTCAATAATAATTTATTAGGAACACCAATAAGAATAGTATTTGAGTTTAGTTCTTGTGTAATCCATAATGAAATTAAAGTTTTCCCTACTCCACACATTAATACAAGCATACCTTTATCGTATTGTTGAAAATGTATAACTGACTTTCCAATAATAATAGTTTGGTCGTTTCTTGGTATGTAGGAAATAATTTGTTTATTTGTTCTCTTGGATTTTAGTATATGGATTAATGATTGAATATTTATTTTTTTTATTGTTTTTCTTACTCTGTTGCATCTTACTAAATCACTAATTTCTTGTTTGGATAATTTTTTATATTTAATTCCAAGTGTAATTAGGTAAGGTTCAATAAGAGTAATAATTTTTTTATTGTAAAATTCAGTTCCAGCATCATATTTAACATTTAATTCACAAAACTCATTTTGTAATAAGCGTTCAACAATTCCCATTTTTTCAATAGGAACTTCAAATACTGCTTCAAAATATCCTCTCTTAATCTCACCAGTAGCATATTGTGTATCCCTTTCAGGAATGTTATTTGCTTTACCCATTTTACACGCATCATCAACATCATACGATGGATGATTTCTAACATAAATATATCCGTTAGTTTGGTTCATTTTGATAAAGTTCATATAAGTTATGTAATAATATAATTGTGAAATTATAAATCAATTTTTTATTATATTCAGGAATTAAAATAAAAAACTTTTAAGAAAATCGGCGTTTTAAATGTGCAAAGGTGTAAAAGTAGATTTTTTAAAAGTAGATTTTTTAAAAGTAGATTTTTTAAAAGTATTTTAATATTGTTAAAAAAAACAAACATGTGTTGTTTGTTTTTTTTACCCCCCAAAATGACAGCCATGTGGTACTTACAAGTTTGCAACGACTTATGGACACTAATCATGGATTTTATCTAACTTTCATCTCTAATCTATTATCTTTAAAATGAGACACATCCTATTTATATTTTTTTTTTGGATGTAACAACATCCTATTTTGTTGGATGTATCCCTGTTGAGATCTAATGCAGTATAATACTGCTCTGAAATTTAAACGTTAATCTTTGAACTTTAATCTTTAAATTGGTTTTTGAGGCATACATTAACCCGTATGCAAGGGGGTGTTACTCTTCGTAAGGTTTCGTCAAGTCAGGGGGGTATTTTTATGTTATTATTTATTATTTTATATATTTTGTATTTATTTTATTATTTTATAGAATAATTTTTGTAGTGGCATTTGAATTAGACAACGCGAAATCAACCTTTGACGTCCAATTGTCAATTTTATCCTCTAGATCCTGAATCTTCTTATCCAGCTTAAGCGGGTCAAACATTTCAATTGGGTCTGCCTTCGTCATGGTTGACGTAACAATGTCAAGTGATCCTTGATCTGGCTTCGCTTCTTTACCACACATTAGCTCCAGTTTTTTATCAATGTTTGCTTGCAATCTTTCCGAGTGGGAATCTAATTCAGTAGTAACCTGCATCTTCTGTTGCTTCATCTGTGTAAGCAGTTCTGCTTCCATTGCAATTACCTTTTTGTATTGAATCACTTCTACAACAAGCATCATCTTGCCGTCAATCATCACTTGTGTTACTCCGTTTGAAATGTCAATCTTGGTCTTCAGTGTATGCCAACGCACCATCAAATCGCAAACAGACTGGTAGTCGCTCATTGCTTTGCTAGAAAAGTCAGCCTCTTTTACATGAGAGTTCTTGACCTTTGTTTTAACAAGAGTGAAAACCGAACCAATGCGTTTCTTCCTGATTCTATCCATCAAGGTCTTTAATTCAATAAGTGCTTCTCCAACAAACATTTCAGGCATTCTTCTGTAGGTATTAATTGTACTATATTTATATTACATTTATTTCATTTCATTTTTTTTTATTTAACCAAATTATTTACTCTTTGCTCCTTCATTTTGCGTGTAACCACAAGCCTTTCATTTCTTTTATATTGCCATTTTGTAATCGTTCCCGGATTGATGTCAATATGCAAATGACGCATACAATGGGCAGGTGATGTGTAAAACAATGTATTCGATTCATTCTTTGCTTTTACTTCTCCAGTCGCCATGGCAATCTTAAAATACAAATCCTCATCTAGAGAACCTACAATCTCCTTGAAATATTCACCAGTCTCTGCATCACGAATATGATTACCCATAAATCCGCTTGCGTAAACGTCAATTTTGGTTTTCTTTAGAGAGCCATCTGATCTTTCAATATAACCCCAGATTTTTGCATGACCCCTGTCAAGAGTCTTCACTTCATTCAGCAAATTTATATTGCTATTATCAACAAAATCATCCAGGTGTTCAGTTTCATAGTAAGCCATTTTCTTATGGTATACAATAATATAGTAGATTGTCTTTAAGCAAATTTATTATATATTTGTATTACTGATTACATGTGGATCCATTGATAAGATTATGTTTCTGGTTTGGGTAAAGGAGGCACATCAGAGTCCTTTACTTTATTTTTCATTTTTTCCTGTATCATTTCAGAAATCAGTTTCTTAATTTTATCTTCCAAATATTTCATCTTATCTTGTAATTGACTATTTTCTAACGTTAATTGTTGAATAATATGGGTTTGCTCATTGAGTTTTCCTTGTAAAGCTTGCGGATTCATCATATTAATTTTGTTCATTGTATCTTGATACTCTGCCTGTCTTTCCATTGCTTCTTTCATCATTGTTTCTCTCTTTTCCTTCATAACTATCAACTCTTTTGTAACATCCGGTTTATTTTCAGGTTTACCTGGTTCATATAGTTCCAATAAACTATCAATATCTTCCATGAAAAATTTTAGAATTTCTGGCTCTTTTATCAAGTCAGCTGGTATAACTGGCGTTTCGTGAATAGTCGGATTTGGTAGTTGTTTCAATAATTCTTTTTTATCAAACGAGTTATGATTATGTGAAAACACCACTATTGATTTATTAGAATCTAACTGCACAAATGGTATAGTATAATCTTTTAAGAAGAATTTTTCTTCCGCAAGAGAAGACTCCTCACTGAATTTTGTTTTCTTTAATAATTCTCGTTTAAAGGCAAATGTGGCTGCAGTTGCATGATTGGGACCATAAGGACCAAATTGATACATTTTATTAATGTGTTTAAAATGAATAAACATCGCACTCGAACCTGCACATAGTGCTTTTGATCCTTTTAATCTATCGACCGCATGACTAATTCTATCTGGTGGGTAATAATCGTCGTCATCCATATAGATAATAATTTCACCAGTAGCCTTTTCATTGGATAAATTACGCTTCTTACCTATAGTCAACTTTTCTTCATATCTAAAGTATTTTACTTGAGGCAAATGTGCGACTAAATCTTCAATTTTATCCGTTCCATCATCTACAATTATCCACTCAATTCTGTCTTTTGGATATGTTTGATGGTCAAAACATTTAATCATAAATGGAATAAATGGACGACGATTAAATGTTGGTGTACACACACTCACAAATGGATATTTAGCAAATTTTTGTTTATTTTTCCCCATTGTTAATAATAATCACAAATATTTTTTTAAGTTGTAATTATTAAAGTAAAATTTATTAAAGTAAAAATCCAGCATACTTTTTATTGAATTTCTTCAATTCTCTTATTAAATTGTCTCCACCTATTTGTTTGATATTAGAACCTCCTGTTTTTCCTAATACACTTCCAATAACATTTTTTCCTGTAGTATCTACATTTGCATCTGAAGTAATCGGTCCTGGTGCTACAGAACTATTCTTTTTTCCAAATAAACCTTGAAGCATACCTGTTGCTTTAGTATCTACATTTGCATCTGAAGTAATCGGTCCTGGTGCTACAGAACTATTCTTTTTTCCAAATAAACCTTGAAGCATACCTGTTGCTTTAGTATCTACATTTGCATCTGAAGTAATCGGTCCTGG
>Ga0209768_10000122_pt1 | contig 48886 bp, 42 predicted proteins | sample LauGreSBDMM110SD_3_FD_187564 | JGI IMG/M metagenome (GOLD analysis project Ga0209768, IMG submission 187564) | Freshwater lake microbial communities from Lake Michigan, USA - Sp13.BD.MM110.SD (SPAdes) (version 2) | ecosystem: Environmental > Aquatic > Freshwater > Lake | place: Lake Michigan... | reverse complement strand
AGTGGTTTGAAAACTTCTCCAAGCCCTCGCCAAACTTAAGGCTGCATGTCTCTCAATTGCCTTTGCCAACACAATGGCCATGGGTAGAGATCGTCATGAACCATGTCAACGCAAGCCAGAAGCATGTAGATGCTTTGGTGAAGGCAGGCGTTCAAGGTTTGGTCATTGCTGGAACGGGCAATGGCTCCGTCAGTTCAAAAGTGAAGGAAAGTTTGGTTAGGGCCCAAGTTGCAGAGGTTCAGATTCGATTGAGCAGTCGATGTAATCAGGGTGCTGTAGTTCCTACCAGCAGCCATGTGTTTGATGCGAAGGGTGCTTTAAGCCCTGCTAAAACCAGAGTGGCCTTGCTGCTGGACATCATGTCCAAGCGGCAAAGCCACTGTCCTTAGCTCATGACCCCGCCAAAGCCTAAGTAGCTTGGGCCTGCAGTTCTGAACGCGTTATTTTGTTGTACCAAAAGCTTGCAGGGCGCGCTGGGTAATTTCTTCGACAGAACCCATACCGCTGATGGCGCGGTATTGGGGAGCAGCTTGTGGTTCACGTTTCTCCCACTCAGAGTAGTACGCCACTAGCGGCCGTGTTTGTTGGCTGTAGACATCCAAACGCTTTTTCACAGTTTCTTCTTTGTCGTCTTCGCGTTGGACCAAGGGCTCACCGGTGACATCGTCTTTGCCTTCAGTTTTTGGCGGATTGAATTTGACGTGGTAAGTGCGGCCAGATGCAGGGTGTGAGCGGCGGCCACTCATGCGCTCAATGATGGCCTCGAAAGGCACGTCAATTTCAAGCACATAGTCCAACTTCACGCCAGCGGCCCTCATGGCATCTGCCTGAGGAAGGGTGCGTGGAAAGCCATCAAACAGGAAGCCATTGACGCAATCGGCTTGGACAATACGTTCTTTCACGAGGTTGATGATGAGGTCGTCGCTGACCAAGCCACCAGACTCCATGACGGCCTTGGCTTGCAAGCCAAGAGGGGTTCCGGCTTTGACTGCAGCGCGTAACATGTCGCCAGTGGAGATTTGAGGAATGGCGTACTTACCGCAGATGAATGCGGCCTGCGTTCCCTTACCAGCACCTGGTGCACCTAAAAGAATAAGTCTCATGAAAGTCCCGAATAGTTATTGAATCTTTCGCCATGGCTTGGATGGCTGTCGTTGGAGAATAGCATGGGAAGAATGTTTTTACCTGACGAATCCAAGGCGCGATATCAGGGTTTGTACAGAGCCCTGACTCTTTCTAAATCATCAGGGGTATCGACACCGGGGCCAGGCACATCAGGTGTGATGTGAACCGCAATTTTGTGCCCGTGCCACAAGGCCCGCAATTGCTCCAAGGCTTCACCCGTTTCGATGGGTGCAGCTTGCAATGTTGGAAAGCTTTGCAAAAACCCCACGCGGTACGCGTAAATGCCAATATGCCGAAGAGGGGCAGGTTGTGGCAGGCATTGAATGCCTTTCACAAAACCATCTCGCCACCAAGGGATGGGTGCGCGGCTGAAATAAAGCGCCAATTGCGCTTGGTCGATGACCACTTTGACCACATTGGGGTTGGTGAACTCGGCAAGCTCGTGAATTTCGTGGGCTGCCGTACTCATGCTGGCGGTGGGGCGCTGAACGAGTAATTCGGCCACCTGATTGATAAGTTCTGGATTGATCAGGGGCTCATCGCCTTGAACATTGACGACCACATCATTTGGGCTCAAACCCAACAGCGCACTGGCTTCAGCAAGCCGATCACTGCCGCTTGGATGGTCCACTTGGGTGAGCATGGCGCGAACCCCATGGGCTTGGCAGGCCTGCACAATTTCAATGCTGTCGGCAGCGACCACCACTTGGGTCGCATTGGAAAGTGCAGCCCTTTGGGCAACGCGAACCACCATGGGCAAGCCATGGATGTCTGCCAAGGGTTTATGGGGCAGTCGCGTGGATGCCAAGCGAGCAGGAACAATGACTGTAAAGGCTTGCGACATGTGTCACTTCAAGAAAATTAGACCAGGGGCGTACGCGGTTTGAGTTGTTCTAACTCTTCGTCGCTCAGTGTGCGTGCTTCATTTTCTAGCAAGATGGGAATGCCATTGCGAATAGGGTAAGCAAGCCGAGCACTGCGCGACCAGAGCTCTTGCAGTTCGCGCTGCAAATCTAGGGGCCCTTTGGTAACAGGGCAAACCAACAGTTCAAGTAATTTCGTGTCCATGGCTCAATGATACCTGTGACGGCTTTGAAAGAGTTGATCGAATGCTTTCCAAAATGATGGCTCTGGTTCAAACACCAAAGGCATTGCAAGCGCTTGCGGAAACCTGGCCCACAATTTAACGGCATCTTTTTCAGTGCAAAGAAGCGGCAATTCAGGGTGAGACGGTTGCCATGTCTGAAAATGATCGTGATCGGGCAGAGCCGTTGAATGGCGAATTTGAAATTGCCCTTGCGCCAACATGGCCAAAAAGGCTTCTGGTTTGGCAATGCCCGATACAACTTCGACGGGATTTAATTTCAATTCTGCTATGGGTACTTGTTGGCCATCAGATGTCAAAGCAAATGAGCTGAGTTCGCGTAGAGATTCAAAACCTTCAGGCAATGTTCTCTGATGTGTGTGTAAAAGCAAATCGACTTGTCGGGGCCAGGGTTCTCGCAAAGGCCCCGCTGGCAGCAAATGACCATTGCCTAAACCTGTTGCATCCATGACGCAAATTTCGATGTCACGTTGCAGTGCAAAGTGTTGGAGTCCGTCGTCACACACCAGAACATTGACGGCGGGGAACTGATTGAGCAGTTGCCTTGCCGCCGCAACGCGCTGCGCGCCTACAACCACAGGCACATTGCATTTTTGGAAAATCATGAGCGGTTCATCGCCGACCTCACTGGCCAAACTCTGAGCATTCACAATTTGCAGGGACGTTTGGGCTCTGCCGTATCCGCGAGATACCACGCCTACTCGGAAGCCCTGCTTCACAAGACGCTGAACAAGGGCCATGGTGAGCGGTGTTTTACCGCCGCCACCCACCACGACATTGCCCACCACAATGACCGTGGCATTGACGCGATGTTGCTGAATAAACCCCAAGCGGATGGCCACTTGCCTTAGGTACCATGCAATTTGGTAGATGACTTCAAAGGGCCAAAGCAAGTAGGTGATGGCATTTCGGTTGCGCCAATACTTAGGAAGTTGTTGCAACCACTGGATCATGATGGGTTGTTCAAGGCTTGTTGGCTTGCGAGGAATTTTGAGTTGCAAATGCTATTTTGACAACACCATTCATTCGGGCAGCCTCCAACACATTGACCACCGATTGGTGGCTGGCTGATGCATCGGCTTTGATGATCAGTGCTGCGTCAGTTTTGCGCAGTCCAGCCAAGGCCGTGCTGATGTCTTGCAAAGTACGCCCTTCAATTTTGGCGCCGTTGACGGCATAAGTGCCTTGCGAATTGACAACCACCACCCAAGACGGTGTGGCGTCTGTCGAGCCCTGAGCATTGGCAGCAGGCAAGCTGACATTCATCTCATTGAACCGCGACCAAGTGGTGGTGAGCATTAAGAAAATGAGAACAACCAAAAGCACATCAATGAAGGGAATCAAATTGATGTCGGGTTCAATGGCCGTGTTCTTTTTAAATTTCAAAATGAACTCATTCGAAGATTGTTTTTAGTCACGCATGGCTGCCAAATGTCTGGCAAACCGTTCAGAAGCCCATTCCATCTGCAAAACCAAACGGTCTACTTTGGACTTGAAGAAACGCCACGCCATGAGGCATGGAATTGCAACCATCAGGCCGAGTGCCGTGTTGTAGAGCGCTACGGATATGCCATGCGCCAGTTCTGTAGGCTGTTGTTGTCCGGGAGTTTGTATTCCAAACAGCTCAATCATGCCAACCACAGTGCCCAACAAACCCAATAAGGGAGATGCAGAAGCCAATGTGGCCAAGGCGGTCAGGTAGCGCTCTAAACCTTGCGCCGCCATCCGACCTTCCATTTCCATGCTCTCGCGAACATCTTGGTGGCTGGCATTGGGGTTGAGAGACAGTGTTTGTAAGCCGCTGGCAAACACTGGCCCAACAGCGCCCATTTTGGCTATTTCTTGGATGCTTGAGTCGCTAGGGAAACCCTGTTGCGTACTGTCGATGGCGCGTTGCAAAGCCTGCTCAGGCAAGACCTTGTTGGTTTGCAAGGCATAGAGGCGCTCCAAAATGATGGCGAGCGCAAAGATAGAGCACGCAATGAGCGGCCATATCGGCCAGCCTGCTGCTTGTATGATGCTGTACAAAGTCAATCTTTCTACTTCTGGTTTCAGTTTTGATTATGGCCGATCAAATTGTTCTTCATTTCTGTGGATAACTTTGTGAAGAACATGGCACATGCAGGCTTGTAAACCGCATGAATGCTGGGCTTTATTCCGTTGCCCATTTTTTAGACAGTAAATTTTTTAATTAAATCAATGGCTTACATCCCCCCATGCCTGTTAGGGCTGCACTGTCAGGGCGCAGTGCAAGTAGATTGCACGCTGTGGATGGATTGACCCAGAAAAGACAAGCTCTTGCAACTAATATGGCCCTGCGAACCGCAAAAAATAAGGTTTTTTCATGACGCGAATAGATTCTGAGCCACGTGTTTGGTCGGTTGGGGCACTTTGCCTTGCAATTGCTGACACCTTGAATGCCAGGTTCAATCCTGTGGCCGTCAAGGGGGAGATATCTGGCTTTTCTAGGGCGGCCAGTGGTCATTGTTATTTCAATCTCAAGGATGAGAGCGGGCAAATACGCTGTGCCATGTTCAAAAGGGCCGCCAGTGCTTTAGGTTTCATGCCGAAAGATGGCGAAATGGTGGAGCTTAGAGGCAAGCTGGGGGTGTATGAAGCGCGGGGCGATTTGCAGTTGGTTGTGGAAACCATGCAAAGAGCAGGTCAGGGTGATTTGTTCGCGCAGTTTTTAAAACTCAAAGCCAACTTGGAAGCCGAGGGCCTGTTTGATGCTTCGCGCAAAAGAGATATTCCCGCTCAACCACGAGCCATTGGTGTCATTACTTCACTGGGCGCAGCTGCTTTGCATGACGTTGTCAGCGCATTGCAAAGACGTGTGCCTCATATTCCTGTGATCGTGGCGCCGGCCTCGGTACAAGGTATCAACGCCCCTTCAGAGTTGCTGCAAAGTTTGAAAAAGTTGGTCAGTTGGCAGGGGCAGTTGCCCCCCACATTGCCCAACTCATTGCCTAATTTTTCCGCGATGCCCCTGACGATCGATGTCATCTTGATGGTTCGCGGTGGTGGTTCGATGGAAGATTTGTGGGCCTTCAATGACGAAGCCTTGGTAAGGGCTGTGGCGTCTTGTCCCATTCCCATCATTTCAGGCGTTGGCCACGAAACCGATTTCACTTTGACAGACTTTGTTGCCGACTTGCGAGCGCCTACGCCAACAGCTGCAGCCGAATTGGTTGCGACCGAAGGCGCTCAGCTTTTGGCCGATTGCCAGCTTCTGCAAAAGGCACTTGCCGATGCGCTGACCACCCACCTAGACCGCATGAGCCAAAGGCTAGACTGGGTTGCCAATCGGCTAGGCCGCCCATCGAGCCGGTTGAAAGATCAAACCGCTCGATTGATGCGCATGCACCAGTCGCTCCAATACGGATTTAAATCGCAGGTACAAGCCCAAAAGCAAATGCTTTCTAGACATTCAGAACATTTGCCAAGGCTTCTTCAGCAAAACCTTCAGTTGCACCAGCAGCGCAACTTGAACATGGGCACCCGATTGGGGCTGCTCGACCCGCACTTGGTTTTGGAGCGTGGTTATGCATGGCTAACCGATGACAAGGGCCGGGCCCTCACGCATGTCAGTGACTTTCAAGCGAACCAATCCGTCACGGCCAGCTTGGCCGATGGGCAAGTGAATCTGCAAGTCAAATAGCGCTTTGACTAGAGGGCCCCATGTCAACCCCAGACATGCTGTGCCTATTGCATGGAATTCACAGACAAGCAAAGCCGATCGACCTACAATAGCCAATTGGATTTTTACTGCACTTTAACGAGGAACTCATGGAACACACCCTGCCAGCATTGCCCTATGCCATTGACGCATTGGCTCCCAACTACAGCCAAGAAACTTTGGAATTTCACCACGGCAAGCACCACAATGCTTACGTTGTGAATTTGAACAATTTACAAAAAGGCACTGAGTTCGAATCAATGTCTTTGGAAGAAATCATCAAGAAATCCAGCGGCGGTATTTACAACAACTCTGCTCAAATCTGGAACCACACCTTTTTCTGGAATTGCATGAAGCCTCATGGCGGTGGCGAGCCCACCGGTGCTCTGGCAGCTGCCATCAACGCCAAATTTGGCTCTTATGCTGCTTTCAAAGAAGCTTTCGTGAAAAGCGCTGTGGGCAATTTTGGTTCAGGTTGGACTTGGTTGGTCAAGAAATCTGACGGCAGCGTTGACATCGTCAACATGGGCGCCGCAGGCACACCTTTGACAACGGGCGACAAAGCCCTGTTGACTGTAGACGTATGGGAGCACGCCTACTACATCGACTACCGCAACATGCGCCCCAAGTTTGTTGAGACTTACCTGGACAAATTGGTCAATTGGTCTTTTGCAGAAGCCAATTTTGCTTAATTGAACTCAGGGTGGAATCAGTCGTTTCTGATACCACCCCTGTTCAAAAAAATAGCCCAGTGCATTGCCCTGGGCTTTTTTGTTGAAAAAATCAGATCATCTAATCATCATGCCGCCATCGGCCACAATGGTTTGACCGGTGATGTACTTGCCAGCGGCGCTGGCCAAGAGAACCGCAATACCGCCAATGTCATCTGGCTCGCCAATTCGGCGCAGGGGCGTTTCATTTTCGACCATGCCCGCTTTCACGGGGTCGTCTGTCAAGGCCTTGGCAAAGGCTGTTCGAATGAGGCCTGGTGCGATGCAATTGACGCGGATGTTGTCGGGTCCCCATTCCACCGCCAAGTTGCGAGCCAATTGCATGTCGGCGGCTTTGGAAATGTTGTAAGCGCCAATGACCGCTGAACCATGCAAGCCGCCCACCGACGAGACCAGCACAATGGCGCCATCCCTTTGAGCTTTCATGTCCGGATAGACCATGGTGCAGAGCCACGAGCTTGACAGGACGTTGTTGTGCATGACCTTGTTAAAGATTTCATCGCTCATGCCCGTGGTGGGGCCGTAGTAGGGGTTGCTGGCGGCATTGCAAACCAAGATGTCAATGGGGCCCCAAGCATCGCGGGTTTTTTGCACCAAGTTCTGAAGCTGTTCTTTGATCGCAATGCTGGCGCTGATGGCCATGGCCGTGCCGCCTTCCGCTTCAATTTCTTTGACCACGGCCTCACAGGCTTCTTGCTTTCGGCTTGAAATCACGACCTTGGCGCCGGCCCGCGCCAACTGAAAGGCGATGGATCGGCCTATGCCTCGACTGGCGCCTGTGACAATGGCCACTTTGTTGTGTAAGTTGAACAGCTTCATGGGGCTCCTTGGTGGATTGGCTTGATTTTAAAAAAAGTAGTTTGCCTGCAAGAATCCATTTGAACTGTCGTGCGTGTGTCAGCGAGAATAGGGCATGGATCGAATTCAAACCGTTGTTTTAGGAGCCGGCGTGGTTGGCTTGGCCGTGGCACGTCAGTTGGCACTTGAAGGCCGTGAGGTGTTGCTTTTGGAGTCGGCAGATGCTTTTGGCACAGGCACCAGCTCGCGCAACAGCGAAGTCATTCACGCAGGCATTTACTACCCAGAGGGCTCCTTCAAAGCCAAACTTTGCGTACATGGCCGAAAATTGCTGTACAGCTATTGCCAAGAACGCCACATACCCCACAAACAGTGCGGTAAATTGATCGTGGCCACCTCTGCATCCCAAGTTGCCCAATTGGCTTCCATTCAAGCCAAGGCCGATGCCAATGGCGTTTTGGGCGCCGATCAATTGAGCTTGTTGTCTGCAACCCAAGCCCAGGCCATGGAGCCGGCCTTGCAATGTGAGGCCGCGTTGTGGTCTCCTGGCACAGGCATTATTGACAGTCATGCCTTGATGCTGAGTTACTTGGGCGATTTTGAAAATGCAGGCGGCATGTTGGCCCTTAATTCTCAATTTTTGTCAGCCCAGGTTGTGCACGAGGCGGGGCAAACGCAGTTCATCGTTCGCACTGCAGATGGCACAGAACTCTTAGCCGACCAAGTGATTAATTCAACCGGTCTGATTGCCCCGCAGGTTGCGCGTCAGTTTGCGGGATCCAATTTGGCGCAACTGCCTCTGGCTTATTACGCCAAGGGCAACTACTTCAGCCTTACGGGAAGATCGCCCTTTTCAAGATTGATTTACCCCGTTCCAGAAGCGGCAGGTTTGGGAGTGCACTTAACTTTGGACATGGCAGGCCAAGCCAAGTTTGGACCCGACGTGGAGTGGGTCGAATCGCCTGATGATTTGAGTGTCAACCCCAGCCGAGGTGATGCTTTTTATGCCGAGGTTCGCAAATATTGGCCTGGCCTCAAAGATGGCGCTCTGATGCCTTCGTATGCCGGTATTCGGCCCAAAATCAATGCGCCCCATGAGAAGGCTGCCGACTTTTGCATCATAGGGCCAGCGTCTCATGGCGTGCCTGGATTGGTGCATTTGCTCGGCATTGAATCTCCTGGTCTGACCAGTTCCTTGGCCATTGCCAACGAAGTTTTGCAGGCCCTGAAACACTGAGCTTGGTCAGCCCTTAGCTTTGAGAGATTTGCTTCAGTGCCTTGGCCACTTCATGAACCAAGGCAGGTCCTTTGTAAATGAGGCCTGTGTAAATTTGCACAACATCGGCGCCCGCCTCAATTTTGCTGACGGCATCGTAGCCACTCAAAATGCCGCCCACGCCAATGATGGGAAACTGTGGGCCTAGGTGCTGACGCAACAATCGAATGACGCGGTTGCTGCCCGCCAAAACAGGCGAGCCCGACAAGCCACCGGCTTCATCACAGTGCGGCATGCCTTTCACAGCATCTCTAGACAAAGTGGTGTTGGTGGCAATCACGCCATCCATTTGGTGTTTGACAAGGCTTTGGGCAATGACGGCCACCTGAGCATCGTCCAAGTCGGGGGCTATTTTGAGAAAGACAGGCACGCGTTTTTGGTAGGTGTTTGCCAATGCCATTTTGCGTTCGTTCAAGGCAGACAAGAGTTGGTCCAGCGCTTCGTCGGTTTGCAATGAGCGCAGGTTCTTGGTGTTGGGACTAGAGATGTTGACTGTTACATAGTCGGCATGCTCATACACACCACTCAAACCAATGAGGTAATCGTCGGTGGCCCGTTCAATGGGGGTGCTTGCGTTCTTGCCAATGTTCAAGCCCAGCAATCGGCCTTGACTTCTGAACTTTGATTTTTTCACATTGGCCACGAACGCATCGAGCCCTTGGTTGTTAAAACCCAGTCGGTTGATCAAAGCCTTGGCGCCTGCCAGCCTGAACATGCGGGGCTTGTCGTTGCCTGGTTGCGGCAAAGGCGTGACTGTGCCCACCTCAACAAAACCAAAGCCCATGGCACCTAGGCCATCAATGCATCTTGCATTTTTATCAAGTCCTGCCGCCATGCCCACGCGATTGGGAAAAGTAAGGCCAGCCAATTGAACGGGGTCGGCAATCCAAGGCTGTCGATAGGCCCGGTCCAGAAATGTATTTTGCGTCTGGGCCAACTGATTCAAGGTGAGATCGTGGGCCGTCTCAGGATCTAAGTTGAATAAAAAGGTGCGCGCCAGTGGGTAAAGGTTCAGGGACATTGGATAATCTCATTCAATCCAAGCATTGTCTCAAATAAACCCTATGAATCAAGACGAACTCAAAGCCCTGGTTGGCCAGGCCGCGCTTCAATATGTGGTGCCCGGCCAAATTGTGGGCGTTGGCACAGGCTCTACAGTGAATAAATTCATCGAGGCGCTGGCTTCGATGAAAGATCAAATCAAAGGGGCAGTGTCCAGTTCTGAAGCCTCCACAGCGCGTTTAAAGGCCTTGGGCATTCCCGTTTTTGACAGCAATGAGGTGGCCGAGTTGGCTGTGTACATTGACGGCGCCGATGAAATCAATGGCCAAGGTCATATGGTGAAGGGCGGCGGCGCAGCGCTGACGCGTGAAAAAATTGTAGCGGCGCAGTCTAAGGTATTTGTTTGCATTGCCGACGAATCCAAATTGGTTTCAGTGCTAGGCGTTTTCCCTTTGCCTGTGGAGGTCATCCCCATGTCCAGCGCTCGCATCATGGCGCAGTTTGCAAGCATGGGCGGGCAAGCCCAAGTGCGCATGAAGGACGGACAGGCATTGGTCACAGACAATGGACAGCACATCATGGATGTGAAGGGCCTGCAAATCACTGATCCTGTGGCTTTTGAAGCCGAAGTAAGTCAATGGCCTGGTGTGGTCACTGTGGGCGTTTTTGCATACCAAAAAGCCCACGTATGTTTGTTGGGCACTTCAGCGGGCGTGAAGACGCTGAAGTTTTAGGTCATCCTTTGGCTGCCATGCCTTGGTGCCTCAGCAAGGCATTGATGGAGGGCTCACGACCTCTGAAAGCAATGAAGGATTCCAAAGCAGGGCGGCTACCACCGGCCTCCAAAATGGCTTCTCGGTAGCGCCTGCCTGTTTCTAGGCTGGGAGAGCCATCTGCCTGTGCTGTTTCTTCAAAGGCAGCGTAGGCATCGGCGGACAACACTTCAGCCCACTTGTAGCTGTAATAACCCGCAGCATAGCCGCCTGCAAAGATGTGGCTGAAGGTGTGTGCCCAGCGGTTGAAGGCAGGGGCCTGAATGACGGCAACTTCGGCCCGGACTTTTTCCAAAACGGGCATCAATGTTTCTGCGGGCTTGTGTTCACTGTGCAGCAACATGTCAAGCAAGGCAAGCTCAATTTGCCGCAGCGTTTGCAAGCCGCTTTGGAAGTTTTTGGCGGCCACCATTTTGTCAAACAATTCACGCGGCAAGGATGCGCCTGTTGTGACATGAGAGGTCATGTGCTTCAACACAGACCACTCCCAACAAAAGTTTTCCATGAATTGGCTAGGCAACTCAACGGCGTCCCATTCCACACCACTGATACCCGACACATCACGCTCATTCACTTGTGTGAGCATGTGATGCAGGCCATGTCCAAATTCATGGAACAGCGTAATGACATCGTCGTGCGTCAGCAAGGCGGGGTTGCCATCGACACCTTCTGCAAAGTTGCAGACCAAGTGGGCCACTGGGGTTTGCAGTTGCCCGTTGTCTGGTCTTAGCCAACGTGCGCGAACATCATCCATCCATGCGCCACCGCGTTTGCCTGCACGCGCGGGTTGGTCAAGGTAGAACTGACCCACCAATTGGCCATTTCTTTCGATGCGATAAAAACTGACAGCCGGGTGCCACACAGGGGCTTTGTCTGCGTGGATGCTGACCTCAAACAAGGTTTCAATGATCTTGAACAGGCCTTGCAGAACTTTAGGCGCTGTGAAATATTGCTTCACTTCTTGTTCGCTGAAGCTGTATCGGGCTTCCTTCAGTTTTTCACCAATGTAGGGCCAATCCCAAGCTTGTGGATTTTGTAAATTCAAATGCTCGCTTGCGAATTGCCGCATGTCTGCCAAGTCTTTTTCAGCAAAGGGGCGGGCTCTTTGGGACAAATCTCGAAGAAAAGAAATGACCTTGGCAGGCGAGTCAGCCATCTTGGTGGCCACCGAAATTTCAGCATAATTTTGATAACCCAGTAACAGCGCTTCTTCTTGGCGAAGTTGCAAGATTTCTTGGATCAGTTCGCTGTTGTCTAGGCTTGCAAATTCGGCATCGGTTTGATCGGAGGCACGAGTGACGTAGGCCCTGTAAAGTTTTTGTCTTAAATCACTGCTGGTTGCAAACTGCATCACAGGCAAGTAGCAGGGCATTTTCAAACTGAGTTTGTAGCCTTCTTTACCGTCTTTCTCTGCAGCTGCGCGCGCTGTGTGAATGACGTCGTCGGGAACACCCGCTAAATCTGCTTCCGAGACGAAAAGTGAAAATCGATCTGTTGCATCCAAAGCGTTCTCACTGAATTTCTGACTTAGTTCGGCCATGCGCTCTTGAATGGCTGCATAGCGAGTTTTGGCTTCGCCTTGGAGATCAGCGCCGCCAAGCACAAAGTTGCGAAGTGCATTTTTCAAAGCTTGCTTTTGGGGTGCATCGAGTTGCTCTGAGTTGACCGCTTTGTATTTGGCATAAAGCCTTTCGTCTGCGCCCAGTCGTGTCCAGAATTCTGTGACCTTTGGAAGCGCATCGTTGTAGGCTGCACGCAACTCAGGCGAGTCTGCCACATGGTTCAAATGACTGACAGCGCCCCAAGACATGCTTAATTGTTCGGTGCAAACATCTAAAACTTTGGCAATGGCATGCCAGTCAGATGGGAAGTCCGATGCCGTCACAAGTTCTAACGCTTTTGAAGTTGAAATCAGCAACTCATCCATGGCCTGATTGACATGTTCAGGTTTGATCTGATCAAACAAGGGCAAGCCACCTGTTTGAAGCAAGGGGTTGGACAATAGAGGGTTCATAAATGATGGCCTGATTAATTTTGAAAAAAGAAAAGTCGAAGGCTTAAATGCGCTCGGCGGCTTCTAGTGTGTTGACCAGCAGCATGGTAATGGTCATGGGGCCAACACCGCCAGGTACGGGTGTGATGTAGCCCGCCACTTGTTCAACACCGGCAAAATCTACATCACCGCAAAGCTTGCCTTCTTCATTGCGGTTCATGCCGACATCTAGCACCACGGCGCCTGGCTTCACCATGTCCGCCGTTAGGATGTTTCGCTTGCCAACGGCCGCCACAATGACATCGGCTTGTAGCGTGATGGCTTTCAAGTCCTGAGTGGCGCTGTGACAGATGGTGACAGTGGCATTCTTTTGCAAAAGCATCAAGGCCATGGGCTTGCCAACAATGTTGCTTCGGCCAATCACGACGGCATGCTTGCCTTTCAGTTCATACCCAATGCTGTCCAGCATCTTCATGCACCCATAGGGTGTGCACGGCCAAAAACCAGGCATGCCCGTCATCAATGCGCCTGCGCTTGCAATGTGGAAGCCATCGACGTCTTTGGCGGGCGAAATGGCTTCAATCACTTTTTGTGCATCAATGTGTTTTGGCAAGGGCAGTTGAACCAAGATGCCGTGAATGCTTGTGTCTTGATTGAGTACGCTGATTCGATCAAGCAACGCTTCTTGCGTGAGGGAGTCTGGGTGTTTTTCTAAAAGGGAGTGAAGGCCACTGTCATGACAGGCCTTCACCTTGTTGCGGACATAGATTTGGCTGGCAGGATTTTCGCCGACCACAATGACGGCCAAGCCGGGTGTGATGCTCCTGGCTTTCAGCGCAGTGGCTCGCTTTGTGACATCTGCTCGCAATATTTGGGAGAGGGCGTTGCCGTCAATTCTTTGGGCTGTCATGGGTTGCTAGTTTTCAAGGTCATTGAAATGATATCGTCAAGTAAAAACGCCCGCGAGTTGGTGTGTCACGGGCGTTCAGGTGGGCCTGCTAAAGGCTAAACAGTCTTTAGCCCTTGGGGGCGTTTTGACCCAAAGCAATTTTGAGTAAATCGGCAACGGTATTGGCGTTGAGTTTTTCCATGATGTTGGCACGGTGAGCTTCAACGGTTTTGATGCTGATGCCCAAATCGTCGGCAATTTGTTTGTTCAAGCGACCGGCCACGATGCGCTCAAGCACTTGTGCTTCACGGCCTGTGAGCTTGGACAGCAAGGCATCGCGGTTGGCAGCATTTTGATGATCTGAAAAAGACTCGCGGGCATTGTCGAGCATGCGCTCGACCAGGCTGACCAAATCATCTTCTTTGAAGGGCTTTTGGATAAAGTCCATGGCCCCTTTTTTCATGGTGTCAACAGCCATGGGCACATCGCCGTGGCCAGTGATAAAGACAATGGGAAGAGGTGAGCGGCGCTCAACCAATTTGTCCTGAAGTTCTAGGCCCGTCATACCGCCCATCCGGATGTCGACGATCAAGCAAGCCACCTCACGCGGATCGTAACGGCTGAGGAATGACTCCGCTGAGTCAAAGCATCTGACGCGATAGTCTTTGCCCTCTAAGAGCCACTGCAGAGAGTCGCGAACAGCTTCATCGTCATCGACAACGTAAACAGTTCCTTTTTTGGGTATCAAACTCATGGTGGTTCCCAGTTTTACTTGCAAATTCAATGTTTTCAGTTGGCCGTGACGGGTATCCAGAAGGAGAAGCAACAACCAACAACTTCGTCGGCATTGTAGAGGTTCTCAGCCGTGATTCTGCCTAGGTGCGATTCGACGATGGTTCGGCACAGGTTAAGTCCAATGCCCATGCCCTCGTCTTTGGTGGAAAAGAAAGCCTCATAAAGGCGTTCCATGACCTGTGGTGGCAAGCCTTTTCCTGTGTCAGTGACCGAAAAATGAACTGTATTTTGGGTGTCCAAGACCTTGGGAACGACCCTCAATTCCACATGTCGACGGCCAATTGGGCGTTCCGCGTTGTCTATCGACTCTGCTGCATTTTTCATCAAATTGATTAAAACTTGTTCAATCAAGATGGGGTCCACGCTAAGTTGAGGCAATCGCGCTGCGACGTAATGCGACAGGCGAACATTGCGGCGCCGGAGTTCAATTTCTGCCAATTCAACCGCTTCATTGACCATGTTGACAACTGAGGAGGGCGTTCGATTGGGCTCGCTGCGTTTCACAAATGAGCGAATTCGGTGAATGATTTGACCTGCGCGCTGGGCTTGGTGCGATGTTTTTTCCAAGGCCCAAATCAGATCGGCTTCTTCAATTTGCTTTCCTTTGATTCGGGACAACAAGCCATTGCAATAGTTGGTAATGGCCGTCAGAGGTTGGTTGAGTTCGTGCGCCACGCTCGAGGCCATTTCGCCCATGGTGATAAGTCGACTGGCGTTTTGCGCTCGTTCTGCTTGTTGGGAAGACAATTCTTCAGCCTGCCTGCGTGCTGTGATGTCTGTGGCAATGACCAATTGGGCAAGTCGGCCATCGGCCCAATTGATATAACGGGTGCGAATTTCTAGCCATTTGGCCAGATGTGCCAAATAAATTTCAGCGCGTTCAGCAGGGGCAACCGTGAGACTTTCTGTAGGCAAGCCCGCCAAAGCATCGACATCGTCCATTTCGGTTTCTGAGTTTCTGATGTCCAGCATGCCAGCTGTTTCAACCAAATTCAAATGGCCCAAGGTGTCAGTGCCAAACCATTGGCGATACAACTTGTTGGCAAATAACAATTCGGCGCTGCCCAATGGCGCAACTGAAACAGATGCATCCAAAGCTTCTAGCACGATGGTGAAGCGTTCATAGGAGGCAGCCAATTGCTCCCTGACGCGATTGGGCTCTGTGATGTCCGTCATAGAGGTCATCCAGCCGGTTTGTTTGCCATTGGCATCAATCAGGGGAGAGACGTAAAGTCGGGCATCAAAAATGCTGCCGTTTTTGCGTTTGACCCTGACTTGGAAGCCCCCCGCTGTTTGTTTACCGCTCAGCTCTTCTTCTAAGCGAGTCATCAAGGATTCTTTGTCCTCTTCTGGCCAGTAAGGATATGGCGCAACGGCACCTATCAATTCTTGCTCTTGCCAACCCGTCATTTGGCAGAACGCTAAATTGACATAACTGATTCGCCCCTCCAAGTCCAAAGCACGCATGCCAGTCAAAATGGAGTTTTCCATCGCGCGTCGGAAATTGGTTTCGGCAATCAACTCTTTTTGAGTTTGTTGTCGCTTGCGTGTGTGTCGCCAATTGGCAATCAGCATCCACGCTGTCAGCAAACTGAGTGAACCGATGACCCAAAAAAATCCGTTGCCAACAAGGTCTTGTGAAGTACGCCAAGCCTGAGCTCTGAGAATGAGGCCATTGCCGACAGGCGATACGGGCACTTCGAATTCATTGTTTTGCATCGAAAAGCCAGGGATGAAACTCCTTAAGCTGTTGCGTTTTGGAATGGACTGTCCCGCAACCAGGTTGCCATCACTGTCTAGCAATGAAACCGCATACTTGGCAGATATCTCACTTGGGACGCCGTATCTCAACAAGCTTTCAACAGCATATTCAGCCATGATCACGCCATTGAAACGCCCTTGCGCATTGGTAATGGGTGTGTGCAGTTGAAGTACAACGTTCTTGGCGTAATTTTCTTGTCCTGTTGAGTTGATGCCGATTGACAAACTGCCATCATCCTCTTGGGAATAAATGGGTTGCATCAAGTCTCGAGCAAGGGTGTAGCTGTTTTCAGATTCGCCCCACTTTAAAACTTCGCCGACGCGCCATTTTTGACTGGCCAAAACACTAGGGGCTGTTTGGCTGGCCAATACTTTGCGCCGCTCATCGATCCATGCGATGGTTTTAACTTCCGGATTTTTGAGGACCAATGCTTCTGCACGCCTTGAAAACTCCTTTTGGTCGACGTCTTTGTTAGAGACATCACGCGCCAAGCGCATGATTTGTTCTTGACGCTCTAACAAGCGGAGCCTTAATCTTTGTTGGCTGTATTCGACGTCACGTTTAACGGCTTCTTGTTCTCGATCAGCCTCTTCGATTTTTAAGTACCAAAATGAAAAAGCAATGGCGCTGAAAAACAAAAGCACAGCAGCAATGGGTGCAAGTGTGGCAAACCTGTCTTGTTTGATTGGGTTTTGACGTTTCCACCAACGACGCCACAAAGACACCGGCTTGATGGCTTTGATGACTTTCGTGACGTTTTGAGACTTCATGCCCTTGAGTTTAGGGTAAACACCTTACATTTAATTTCGTAATATGAAATCAATGATCGCCATTTGAAATAATGTAAATATTGTGAGAGAATTTAGGAAATTAGATAAATCATGGCCTTCATAGGAGACAAACATGTCAGCTGTTCAGCCTAATCACATCCTCTCAGACTTGGATGCCATCGAAACCCGCGAATGGATGGACGCACTGTCCGCCGTCATTGAAAAAGAGGGTGGAGAGCGCGCGCACTTCTTGTTAGAGCAGCTTTTAGAGCACGCTCGTCAGAGCAGCATTGACCTGCCGTTTTCCGCCAACACGGGCTATGTGAACACCATCGAGCCGGATCAGGAAGTTCATTGCCCTGGCAACATCGAAATAGAAGAGCGGCTTCGTTCTTACATGCGATGGAACGCTATGGCCATGGTGGTCAAGGCCAATCGCCACAATCCTGAAGACGGTGGCGATTTGGGCGGTCACATTGGCTCCTTTGCCTCATTGGCCCACATGTTTGGTGCTGGCTTCAATCACTTTTGGCATGCAGAAAGTGAAAATCATGGCGGAGACTGTTTGTACATCCAAGGTCACGTTTCGCCCGGTGTTTATGCACGTGCCTACCTTGAAGGCAGACTGACAGAAGAGCAGTTGCTCAACTTCCGCCAAGAAGTCGATGGCAAAGGTTTGTCCAGCTATCCTCACCCCAAATTAATGCCTGAGTTTTGGCAGTTTCCTACGGTCTCCATGGGCCTTGGCCCTTTGATGGCCATTTACCAAGCGCGGTTCTTAAAGTACTTGCATGCGCGAGGCATTGCCAATACCGAAAACCGCAAAGTCTGGGTTTTCTGCGGCGATGGCGAAATGGACGAAGTGGAATCTTTGGGTGCCATTGGATTGGCCGCTCGCGAGAATCTTGATAACTTGATCTTCGTCGTCAACTGTAATCTACAGCGTTTGGATGGGCCCGTTCGCGGCAACGGCAAGATTGTTCAAGAACTCGAGAGTGAATTCCGCGGTTCTGGTTGGAATGTGATCAAGCTCATTTGGGGCAGCGAATGGGACAAACTCTTGGCCCGAGACAAAGACGGCGCCCTGCGCAAGATCATGATGGACACCTTGGACGGCGACTTCCAAGCTTTCAAAGCCAATGATGGCGCCTACGTTCGCAAGCATTTCTTTGGTCGCGATCCGCGCACCCTAGAGATGGTTTCGCACATGAGTGATGACGAAATTTGGTCTTTAAAGCGTGGCGGTCATGATCCCCAAAAAGTGTATGCGGCTTACCACCAAGCTGTTAACACCAAGGATCAACCGACTGTCTTGCTCATCAAAACTGTTAAAGGTTTTGGCATGGGCAAAGTGGGCGAAGGCAAGAACAACGTGCACCAAACCAAGAAGCTTTCGGACGAAGATGTTCGCTACATGCGCGATCGCTTTAATATTCCTGTGCCCGACAGTGAGTTGGCCAATGTGCCTTTCTACAAGCCAGCGGACGATACGCCAGAAATGCGTTACCTGCATGAGCGCCGCAAGGCCTTGGGCGGTTACTTGCCGCACCGCCGCACCAAAGCCGATGAAAGCTTTACCGTCCCCACATTGGACGTGTTTAAGTCTGTGATGGAGCCTACTGCTGAAGGCCGTGAAATTTCAACCACACAAGCGTATGTGCGTTTCCTCACACAACTGTTGCGTGACCAAGCCTTAGGCCCCCGCGTTGTACCTATTTTGGTGGACGAAGCACGAACCTTTGGTATGGAAGGCCTGTTTCGCCAAGTCGGCATTTACAACCCTGCGGGACAGCAATACACACCGGTCGACAAAGACCAAGTGATGTACTACAAAGAAGACAAAGCGGGCCAGATATTGCAAGAGGGCATCAATGAAGCAGGCGGCATGTCAAGCTGGATTGCTGCGGCTACCAGTTACTCCACAAGCAACCGCATCATGGTGCCTTTCTATGTGTACTACTCCATGTTTGGTTTCCAGCGCATTGGCGATTTGGCTTGGGCTGCTGGCGACATGCAAGCGCGTGGTTTCTTGTTGGGAGGCACTTCCGGTCGCACCACATTGAATGGCGAGGGTTTGCAACACGAAGACGGACACAGCCATATTTTGGCGGGCACCATTCCAAATTGCATCAGCTACGACCCCACTTTTGCACACGAAGTAGGCGTCATCTTGCATCACGGCTTGAAACGCATGGTGGAAAAACAAGACAATGTGTATTACTACATCACCCTGTTGAATGAGAACTACCCCATGCCAGGTTTAACGCCTGGCACGGAAGAGCAAATCATCAAGGGCATGTACTTGTGCAAGGCCGGTGGCAAAAATAAAACACGCGTTCAACTCATGGGCTCTGGCACCATTCTGCGAGAGTCTTTGGCTGCGCAGGAATTGCTCGCCAAAGACTGGGGCATTGCTGCCGACGTTTGGAGCTGCCCGAGTTTCAACGAGTTGACACGCGACGGTCAAGACGCAGAGCGCTTTAACATGCTGCACCCCTTGGAAGTACCGCGTGTGCCGTTTGTGTCGCAGCAATTGGCCAAATTCGATGGCCCCGTCATTGCATCCACCGACTACATGAAGAACTATGCGGAACAAATTCGCTCTTTCATTCCAAAAGGCCGCACTTTCAAAGTGTTAGGGACAGATGGTTTTGGCCGAAGCGATTTCCGCAGTAAATTGCGTGAGCACTTTGAAATCAACCGCCATTACATCGTTGTGGCCGCACTCAAAGCATTGAGCGAAGAGGGCGCCGTGCCTGTGGCTAAAGTCGCCGAGGCTTTGAAGCAATACGGCATCAAGACCGACAAGGTCAATCCTTTGTACGCTTGATCAAAAGAATTGGAGACACACATGGCATTGGTAGAAGTCAAAGTTCCAGACATCGGTGATTTCGATGAAGTCGCGGTCATTGAATTGATGGTCAAGGTGGGTGACACCATCAAGGCCGAGCAATCATTGATCACGGTTGAGTCGGACAAAGCAGCGATGGAAATTCCATCTTCAACAGCTGGCGTGGTGAAAGAACTGCGCGTGAAGTTGGGTGACAAAGTTAAACAAGGTTCTGTGGTCTTGGTGTTGGAAGCCAGTGGGGCTGTATCTGTACCTGCTGAGGTGTCAGCTGCTGCACCAGCGGTCGCGTCTGCAGTTCAATCTGTGCCCGTTGCAGCACCAGCAACTGATGCTGCGGTGCCAATGACATCCTCGATCGTCGCTGCTGCACCTGCACCTGCACACAACCCCGGCGCTCCAACACTTGGCTTGCCTCATGCGTCACCTTCTGTTCGCAAATTTGCACGCGAATTGGGTGTGCCTTTGGAAGAAGTCAAAGGCAATGGACCCAAAGGTCGAATTTCACAAGACGACGTTCAAGCCTTTACCAAAGACGTGATGGCAGGTGCCATGCAAACCAAAGCACAAGCGGCCAAAGCGCCCGCAGGTGGCGATGGTGCCGCGCTGGGCTTGATTCCTTGGCCCAAAGTTGATTTCGCTAAATTTGGACCCATTGAGCGCAAAGAAATGGGCCGCATCAAGAAGATCAGCGGCGCCAATTTACTGCGCAACGCCATCATGATTCCCGCTGTCACTAACCATGACGACGCCGATATCACTGAGTTGGAAGCCTTCCGTGTGTCGACCAACAAAGAAAATGAAAAGTCTGGCGTGAAGGTCACCATGTTGGCTTTCTTGATCAAGGCTTGCGTGGCTGCCTTGAAAAAATACCCAGAGTTCAACAGCTCTTTGGATGGTGATGCCATTGTCTATAAAAACTATTGGCACATTGGCTTTGCAGCAGACACGCCCAATGGCTTGATGGTGCCCGTGATTCGCGATGCCGACAAAAAAGGCATCTTGCAAATCAGCCAAGAAATGGGTGAGTTGGCCAAGAAAGCCCGTGATGGAAAATTAAGCCCTGCAGAAATGACGGGCGCTACCTTTACCATCTCAAGCTTGGGCGGTATTGGCGGTAAATATTTCACGCCCATCATCAACGCGCCTGAAGTGGCCATCTTGGGTGTTTGCAAGAGCACACAAGAACCTGTTTGGGATGGTAAACAGTTTGTGCCTCGCCTCATGTTGCCTTTGTCTCTGACCTGGGATCACCGCGTGATCGATGGCGCTGCCGCCGCACGCTTCAATGCGTACTTAGGTCAAATTCTTGGCGACTTCCGTCGTGTACTCCTCTAACAAATTGCGGGACAAAGCAAGGCGAAGCATTGCGCTGTCCCCAACTGATTGAAAAACTATGGCACTGATTGATATCAAAGTTCCGGACATTGGCGACTTCGACGAAGTGACGGTCATTGAGTTGCTGGTAAAGCCTGGCGACCTTGTGAAGCTTGAGCAAAGTTTGATCACCGTGGAGTCTGACAAAGCCTCCATGGAAATTCCCTGCTCACATGCTGGTGTGGTGAAAGAGCTCAAAGTGAAGTTGGGCGACAAAGTCAAGCAAGGCTCTGTGGTCATGCTGTTGGAAGGCGAAGCACCTGCTTCAGCCGTCGCACCGGCTGCAACTGCTGCGCCACAAACCAGTGCGCCTGTTGCAACACCTTCACCAACAGAAACGCCTGCACCCGTTGCGGTCAATATTCCTAACGCAGCATCCTACAGTGGCACAGTCGACATTGAATGTGATTTGCTGGTTTTGGGCGCTGGCCCTGGTGGTTACTCCGCCGCTTTCCGTGCCGCTGATCTGGGCCTTAAGGTTGTGATCGTTGAGCGCTATGCCACCTTGGGTGGCGTGTGTTTGAACGTGGGTTGCATTCCTTCCAAAGCTTTGTTGCACGTGGCCGCGGTCATGGACGAAGTCAGTCACATGGCTGATTTGGGTGTTGACTTTGGCACCCCCAAATTAGACATTGGCAAATTGCGCACTCACAAAGAAAAAGTCATTGGTAAACTCACGGGTGGTTTGGCAGCCATGGCCAAAATGCGCAAGGTCACCACTGTTCGCGGTGTGGGTGAATTCCTCAGCGCCAACCACGTGGTGGTAGAAGAAACCACGGGCACGGGTCAGGAAAAAACTGGCGTGAAGAAAGTTCTGGCTTTCAAAAACTGCATCATTGCCGCAGGAAGCCAAGCCGTGCGTTTGCCCTTCATGCCCAAGGACCCGCGCGTGGTTGACAGCACCGGTGCATTGGCTTTGAAAGAGGTGCCTAAGCGAATGCTCATTTTGGGCGGCGGCATCATCGGTTTAGAAATGGGCACCGTTTACAGCACGCTGGGCGCGCGCCTTGATGTGGTTGAAATGATGGACGGCTTGATGCAAGGCGCCGATCGCGATCTGGTCAAAGTTTGGCAAAAAATGAACGCCCCTCGTTTTGACAACATCATGCTCAAAACCAAAACCGTTGGCGCCAAGGCCACCAAGGCTGGTATTGAGGTGACGTTTGAATCTGCAGAGGAGGGCGTTGCAGCCCCTGCGCCGCAAGTCTATGACATGGTCTTGCAGGCTGTGGGTCGCACACCCAACGGCAAGAAAATTGCGGCAGAAAAAGCGGGTGTGAGCGTGACAGACCGTGGTTTCATTCCTGTTGACATTCAAATGCGCACCAACGTGCCACACATCTTTGCCATTGGTGACATTGTGGGTCAACCCATGTTGGCGCACAAAGCTGTGCATGAAGCCCATGTCGCAGCAGAAGTGATTGCCGGTGAAATTCAAGGCAACAAAGAGTTGGCAGCCAGTGCCTTCAATGCGCGCGTGATTCCAAGTGTGGCTTACACCGATCCCGAAGTGGCATGGGTGGGCCTGACAGAAGATCAAGCCAAGGCGCAAGGCATCAAAGTCAAGAAGGGCCTGTTTCCGTGGACGGCTTCAGGCCGCGCCATCGCCAATGGCCGTGACGAAGGCGTGACCAAGTTGTTGTTCGATGATTCACCCGAGGCCCATGGCCACGGCAAGATCTTGGGCGGCGGCATGGTGGGCACGCATGCAGGTGACATGATTGGCGAAGTAGCCTTGGCCATCGAGATGGGCGCAGATGCCATCGACATTGGCAAAACCATCCACCCCCATCCCACTTTGGGCGAAAGCATTGGCATGGCAGCAGAGGTGGCGCATGGCAGCTGTACAGATCTGCCGCCTTCAAAGAAATAATCTTTCAAGCGCCAAACAAAAAACCGCCTGCGTGGCGGTTTTTTCATGGGCGCAGTGATTCTAATTTTTGACGGGCTCATTTTGTAGTTTGTCGACTTGAACCCTTCGAGCACCATTGAACCTCTGTTGCCAATAGGCCTCGCGCATGTCATCCACCCGCACGGCTTTGCCAGGTCTGGGCGCGTGAATGAATTTACCGTCACCCACATAAATACCAACATGGCTGAAGGTTCGTTTCAGGGTGTTGAAAAAAACCAAATCGCCAGGTTTGAGTTCACTGCGGCTGATTTCTTCTGTGACTTTGGCCTGTTCTTCTGCTCTTCGGGGCAGAACCAAGCCCACAGACTTTTCATACATGTAGCGCACAAAGCCGCTGCAATCAAAGCCTTTTTCTTCGCTGGTGCCGCCACTTTTATAGGGCACACCCAGAAGCCCCATGGCTTGCATGACCAGTTCTGAGGCTTTGCCGCCAAAGGCGCTGCGCGCAGACTGCAGGGGCCCGCCCAACTGTTTGCTAATTTGCTGCGTGAGTTGATCGGTCATTTGGGTGACCAATCCTCGCTCCTTGATCAGGCGGTCAAGGTCGTCCTCAACGGGAACCGCCAAGGCCGCCGTTGTCAGAAATACCAGTCCACATAGAATCAAGCGCATACCTGATCAGTTTAATGCCATCTTCAATGGGTTGACACCCCCTAATTTGGGTTGGGCAAACTGAGATTTTGATTAATTTGCACCGAGGCCTGAATATGCTGCTTGAAGTTGAATCATCTCAATTGGTTCTGGTTGACTACCAGCTGAAGTTAATGCCTGCCATGAAGGACGCACAAGCAGTTTGGCAGCGCGCTGAAACGCTGGCTCGGACCGCCAAGCTGCTCAATGTGCCTGTTTGGGCCACTGAACAAAATCCATCAGGGCTTGGCGAAACATCGCCCGAGATTCGTCAGCATTGCCAGCGGGTGCTGGCCAAAATGGCTTTCAGTGGCGTGGAGGAGGGTTTGGGGGAATGGTTAAGCCCTCCTGCGCCTGCCGTGCCCAAGGGCAATGCCCGCAGCTTGCCCCGGCATTTGAAAAAACCGGCTGAAAATGAAGCTGGACCCTCCGTGGTCATAGCGGGTTGCGAAGCGCATGTGTGCTTGCTACAAACTGCATTGGACTTACTTGAAGACGAATTTGAAGTCTGGGTGGTCACAGATGCTTGTGCTTCGCGCTCCGACCGTGATCGTGACGCTGCATTTGACCGATTGGCAGGCGCTGGGGCAGAGCTTTTAACCACCGAAATGGTGTTGTTTGAATGGTTGCGCTCAGCAGAAAACCCCAATTTCAAGCAGGTTCAAACTTGGATCAAAGCTTTGGTTTAAGCTTTTGCCTTTGAGGCTGTTATGTTCAAAGTCAGTTTGCAGCAAGTCCCTTATGAATAATTATGAATTCAGAATTCAGCCTCGGCTTTAGGAGACAACATGGTTCACTATGCAGATTTTCACAAACGTTCTATTCAGGTCCGCGATGCGTTCTGGGCTGAACAAGCCCAGCAGATTGAGTGGCACAAAGCGCCTCAAGAAATCTGTGACTACAGCAAGCCGCCATTTGCCAAATGGTTCAAAGGGGGTGAAACCAATTTGTGTCACAACGCCATTGACCGCCATCTGAAAGACCGTGGCGATCAAGCCGCGTTGATTTTTGTTTCTACAGAAACCGACCAAGAAGTCACTTACACCTACAAGCAATTGCATGCCGAAGTTCAACGCATGGCGGCGTCCTTGTTGTCATTGGGCGTGAAAAAAGGCGACCGTGTTTTGATTTACATGCCCATGATTGCAGAGGCTTCCTTTGCCATGTTGGCATGTGCGCGCATTGGTGCCATTCACTCCGTGGTGTTTGGTGGATTTGCGTCTGGTTCTTTGGCTTTGCGAATTGAAGACGCCAGTCCCAAAGTCATCGTCAGTGCCGATGCGGGTTCTCGGGGCGGCAAAGTCGTTGTCTACAAACCCTTGTTAGATGAGGCCATTCGTTTGTCATCCCACAAGCCCGATTCAGTGGTGTTGGTTGAACGTGGCTTGGCAAGCATGGACATTACCGACGGACGTGATTTGCTTTGGTCCACGCTGCGCGAACAGCACATGAACGACGTGGTGCCCTGCGAGTGGGTCGATGCCACCCATCCAAGTTACACCTTGTATACCTCGGGTACGACGGGCAAGCCCAAAGGGGTTCAGCGTGACACGGGTGGCTATGCCGTGGCCTTGGCTTCGAGCATTCCCAACATTTTTTGCGGCAAGCCAGGCGAAACATTTTTCTGTACCAGCGACATCGGTTGGGTGGTAGGTCACAGCTACATCATTTACGGCCCCTTGATTGGCGGCATGGCCACCATTCTTTACGAAGGCTTGCCCACACGCCCCGACGGCGGTATTTGGTGGAGCTTGGTTGAGAAGTACAAAGTGACCGTGATGTTCAGTGCGCCCACAGCCATTCGGGTGTTGAAAAAACAAGATCCGGCTTTGCTTAGCAAATACAATTTGTCCAGCTTGAAGGCCCTGTTTTTAGCGGGCGAGCCTTTGGACGAGCCCACTGCCAAGTGGATTTCCGAGGGTCTCGGCAAACCCATTATTGACAACTACTGGCAAACAGAATCGGGTTGGCCTATCTTGACGGTGTGCAACGGCATTGAAAAAACGCCCAGTAAATTTGGCTCTCCTGGCAAAGCTGTTTACGGCTACGACGTGAAGTTGTTGGACGATCAAACGGGTGAAGAACTGACGCAGCCCCACCAAAAAGGCGTGGTGGCCATTGAAGGCCCGTTGCCACCTGGTTGCTTGCAAACCATTTGGGGTGATGACGAGCGTTATGTCAAAACTTATTGGGACACAGTGCCTGGTAAAACGATTTACTCCACCTTCGATTGGGGCATTAAAGACGAAGATGGTTATTTCTTTATCTTGGGTCGCACCGATGATGTGATCAATGTCGCTGGCCATCGTTTGGGCACGCGTGAAATTGAAGAGAGTATTTCTGGTCATGCCGCAGTGGCAGAAGTGGCCGTGGTGGGTGTGGCCGACAGTTTGAAGGGGCAAGTTGCGATGGCCTTTGCTGTCCTCAAAGACAACGCACTTTTGAATGATCCTCAAGCCTTGTTAAAACTTGAAGGTGAAATCATGAAGGTGGTCGACAACTCATTGGGTGCGGTGGCCAGACCTTCGCGTGTTCGCTTTGTGTCTGTGTTGCCCAAAACACGAAGTGGCAAATTACTGCGCCGAGCCATTCAAGCGGTTTGCGAAGGGCGCGACCCTGGCGACTTAACCACCATGGACGACCCTGCTGCATTGCTCCAAATATCAGATTTGGTTAAAGCTTCAAGTGCCTGATTTGTCATTGAGCTGACTTATGGCTGACGGGATGGATCTTGATTCATCTCGTTTTTGTTGAACAAAACAGCTGATGTGATGCAAATCAATGGGATAATGCGCAAGTTACTTAGGCCCTTCCCCATGCCACAGTCGCATCCGCCAACCGGTCCAGCCGTGTCGCGGAAGGTAAATCAACCAACTAATGTTCCCTGAAGGGGAACGAAGGTCAGCGAAAATGAGTGAGACAAAATCCGTCTACACCGCCTACCAAGGCAACACCTATCTCTTCGGAGGCAATGCGCCATACGTCGAGGAAATGTACGAGAACTACCTGGCCAATCCAGGCAGCGTTCCCGACAGTTGGCGCGAATACTTCGACGCCTTGCAACATGTCCCTGCTGTTGATGGCTCATCTGCCAAAGACGTTCCCCACTTACCCGTCATCAATGCTTTTGCCGAACGCGCAAAGCAAGGTGGTACCAAAGTCGTCATGGCCAGCGCCGATGCCGAAATGGGTCGCAAACGCACGGCTGCACAGCAGCTTATTGCGGCATACCGCAATGTGGGCCAACGCTGGGCCGATCTCGACCCTTTAAAGCGCACTGAGCGCCCCAACATCCCAGAACTCGATCCTGCCTTTTATGGCTTCACCGATTCTGACCAAGAAACTGTGTTTGACACCAGCAACACCTTCTTCGGTAAAAACGCCATGCCCTTGCGCGAATTGCTCAATGCACTGCGCGCAACCTATTGCGGCACATTGGGTGCCGAATTCATGTACACCTCCGACCAAAATGAAAAGCGTTGGTGGCAGCAAAAGTTGGAAAGCATTCGCAGCAAACCTAACTTCAATGCAGATCAGAAAAAACACATCCTCGATCGCTTGACTGCGGCCGAAGGTTTAGAGCGCTTCCTGCACACCAGATATGTGGGTCAAAAACGTTTTTCTTTGGAGGGTGGCGAAACCTTCATTGCAGCCATTGACGAGCTCATCCAATCTGCGGGTGAAAAAGGCGTGCAAGAAATTGTGATTGGCATGGCCCACCGCGGCCGCTTGAATGTGCTGGTCAACGCCATGGGCAAATTGCCCAAAGACTTGTTCGCTGAGTTTGACCACACTGCGCCAGAAGATTTGCCTGCCGGCGACGTCAAGTACCACCAAGGCTTCAGCTCTGACATCAGCACACGCGGTGGCCCTGTTCACTTGTCTTTGGCATTCAATCCATCGCACCTTGAAATTGTCAACCCAGTGGTTGAAGGCTCTGTGCGCGCCCGCATGGACCGACGTGCCGACCCTCTTGGCAAACAAGTATTGCCCGTGCTGGTGCACGGCGATGCAGCTTTTGCTGGTCAAGGTGTCAACCAAGAAACATTGGCTTTGGCGCAAACCCGTGGTTACTCCACAGGCGGTACCGTTCACATCATCATCAACAACCAAATTGGTTTCACCACATCAGACCCTCGCGACATGGGTTCTACGGTGTACTGCACCGACATCGTCAAGATGGTGGAAGCACCTGTGTTGCACGTCAACGCAGACGATCCAGAAACAGCGGTGTTGGCCATGCAAATTGCGCTCGAGTACCGCATGACCTTCAACAAGGATGTGGTTCTCGACATCATTTGCTTCCGCAAATTGGGACACAACGAGCAAGACACGCCTAGCCTGACACAGCCCTTGATGTACAAGAAAATCGGCGCACATCCTGGTACCCGCAAGTTGTTCGCCGATCGTTTGGCCGCACAAGGCCTGGGCGACACATTAGGCGACGACATGGTCAAGGCTTGCCGCGCCGCATTGGATGCAGGCAAGCACACCGACAGCGATCCTGTGCTGACCAATTTCAAAACTCAGTTCTCTGTGGACTGGGCGCCGTTCTTGAACCAGAAATGGACTGATGCAGGTAGCACTGCGTTGCCCTTGGCTGAATGGAAACGCATTGCCGAAAAAATCACCACCTTGCCAAGCAGTGTCACACCGCATCAGTTGGTGAAAAACGTTTACGACAACCGTGCAGCCATGGGCCGTGGCGACATGCCCGTCGATTGGGGCATGGGCGAGCACATGGCTTTTGCTTCCTTGGTGGCCAGCGGTTATCCCGTGCGCTTGTCGGGTGAAGATTGTGGCCGTGGCACATTCACTCACCGTCACGCTGTCATTCATGATCAAAACCGTGAGAAGTGGGACATTGGTACTTACGTGCCTTTGCAAAACGTTGCTGAAAATCAAGCGCCTTTTGTGGTCATCGACTCTATTTTGTCTGAAGAGGCTGTGCTTGGCTTTGAGTATGGCTACGCTTCCAACGATCCCAACACCTTGGTCATTTGGGAAGCTCAGTTCGGCGACTTTGCCAACGGCGCCCAAGTGGTCATTGACCAGTTCATTGCCTCTGGCGAAGTGAAGTGGGGCCGTGTGAACGGCCTGACCCTCATGTTGCCGCACGGCTATGAAGGACAAGGCCCAGAGCATAGCTCAGCTCGCTTGGAGCGTTTCATGCAGTTGGCGGCTGACACCAACATGCAAATTGTCCAGCCCACCACAGCCAGTCAAATCTTCCACGTGTTGCGTCGTCAAATGGTTCGCAATTTGCGCAAGCCCTTGATCATCTTCACACCGAAGTCTTTGCTGCGCAACAAAGACGCTACATCACCTTTGTCAGAGTTCACCAAAGGTGGCTTCCAAACGGTCATCCCGGAAAACAAAGCTCTCAAGGCAGACAAAGTCAAACGTGTTTTGATTTGCTCCGGCAAGGTTTACTACGACTTGGTTAAAAAGCGCGAAGAGTTGGATGCTGACGACACGGCCATTTTGCGTGCCGAGCAGTTGTATCCCTTCCCGCACAAAGCTTTTGCAACTGAATTGAAAAAGTACCCTAACGCCACCGAGTTGATTTGGACGCAAGACGAGCCACAAAACCAAGGCGCTTGGTTCTTTGTGCAGCATTACATCCACGAGAACATGACCGAAGGTCAGCGTTTGGGATATTCCGGCCGAGCAGCTTCCGCATCGCCTGCTGTGGGTTATTCACACCTTCACCAAGAGCAACAAAAAGCTTTGGTGGATGGCGCATTCGGCAAGATCAAAGGTTTTGTGTTGTCCAAATAACAGACACCACAAAAATATTGAACCAATTAAGAAAGAAACGAAATGGCTATCGCAGAAGTGAAAGTTCCTCAGCTGTCTGAGTCGGTGGCAGAAGCCACCATGTTGAAGTGGAAAAAGAAAGTGGGCGACAGTGTTGCAGCCGACGAAATCTTGATCGAAATTGAAACTGACAAAGTGGTGCTGGAAGTGCCCGCACCGTCAGCTGGTGTTTTGTCAGAAATCTTGGTCGGTGACGGTGCTACGGTGCTTGCCGAGCAACTGATTGCTCGCATTGATACCGATGGCAAAGTGGCTGCATCAGCACCTGCTGCAGCGGCACCAGCCCCTGCAGCTAGCGCTGCAGCAGCACCCGCTTCACAAAGCAACAGCATGGCGGGTGTGGCCATGCCTTCTGCTGCCAAGATCATGGCCGACAACAACTTGTCGGCTGGTTCTGTAGCGGGTTCAGGCAAAGACGGACGTGTCACCAAAGGGGATGTGTTGTCAGCTGTGGCCGGTGGCGCCAAGCCTGCACCGCAAGTTTCTATTCCAACTGGTGTCCCCACAAGTTCATTGCCACAAGTGGCTGCACCTGCAGTGAATTTGGGTGAGCGTCCTGAACAACGCGTGCCCATGACTCGACTGCGTGCGCGTGTGGCCGAGCGTTTGTTGCAATCGCAAGCGACCAATGCCATTCTGACCACCTTCAACGAAATCAACATGGCTCCAGTCATGGACATGCGCAAGCGCTTCCAAGACAAGTTCGAAAAAGAGCACGGCATCAAGTTGGGCTTCATGAGCTTCTTCGTAAAAGCAGCCGTGCACGCTTTGAAGAAGTACCCCGTGTTGAATGCATCCGTTGATGGCAGCGACATTGTTTATCACGGTTACTTTGACATCGGTATTGCCGTGGGCTCACCCCGTGGTTTGGTGGTGCCTATTTTACGCAATGCCGACCAAATGAGCTTTGCCGACATCGAGAAAAAGATTGCTGAATTTGGCGCCAAAGCCAAAGACGGCAAGTTGGGCATTGAAGACATGACCGGCGGTACGTTCTCCATCTCTAATGGCGGTACTTTCGGCTCCATGATGTCGACCCCCATCATCAACCCGCCTCAGTCTGCTATTTTGGGTGTGCACGCTACCAAAGACCGCGCTATGGTTGAGAACGGTCAAGTGGTGGTTCGCCCCATGAACTATTTCGCCATGTCTTACGACCACCGCATCATTGATGGTCGAGAAGCTGTCTTGGGCTTGGTGGCCATGAAAGAAGCGTTAGAAGATCCATCACGCTTGTTGTTTGACATCTAAGCCATAGGAAAAAAGCATGAGCAAACAATTTGATGTGGTCGTCATTGGTGGCGGCCCAGGTGGTTACATTGCCGCCATTCGCGCAGCGCAACTAGGATTCCAAGTAGCGTGTGTCGACGAATGGAAAAACGCAACAGGCGGCCCAGCCCTTGGCGGCACTTGCACCAACGTCGGGTGCATTCCTTCCAAAGCTTTGTTGCAGTCTTCTGAACACTTCGATCAAGCCAACCATCACTTTGCCGATCACGGCATCGAGATGAAAGGTGTGAGCATGGATGTGGCCAAGATGATTGCCCGTAAAAACAATGTGGTGAAGCAAAACAACGATGGCGTTTTGTACTTGTTCAAAAAGAACAAAGTGTCTTTCTTTCATGGCCGCGCTGCATTTAGCAAAGCCGTTGAAGGTGGCTACGAAGTCACCGTCACAGGTGCTGCCAATGAAACATTGCTTGGCAAGAACATCATTGTGGCCACAGGCTCCAATGCACGTTCATTGCCCGGCACACCTTTTGACGAAGTCAATGTGTTGTCCAACGACGGCGCTTTGAATGTGGGTGCTGTGCCTAAAAAGCTGGTGCTGATTGGCTCCGGTGTCATCGGATTGGAAATGGGATCTGTCTGGCGCCGTCTGGGCTCCGATGTCACCATCCTCGAAGGCTTGCCTACTTTCTTGGGCCTTGTAGACGAGCAAATTGCCAAAGAAGCCAAAAAAGCTTTTGACAAACAAGGTTTGAAAATTGAACTCGGTGTCAAAGTCGGCGAGATTCAAAATGGTAAAAAAGGCGTCAAAGTGGCCTACACCAATGCCAAGGGCGAAGCCCTAAGCATTGATGCTGACAAACTCATTGTGTCCATTGGCCGAGTGCCAAACACCATTGGCTTGAACGCAGAAGCTGTGGGCTTGCAGTTGGACGAACGCGGCGCCATCGTGGTCGACGCTGAATGCAAAACCAATCTGCCTGGCGTTTGGGCTGTGGGCGACGTGGTGCGTGGCCCCATGTTGGCGCACAAAGCCGAAGAAGAGGGCGTTGCCGTGGCCGAGCGCATTGCCGGCCAGCACGGCCATGTGAATTTCAACACCGTGCCTTGGGTGATCTACACCAGCCCCGAGATTGCTTGGGTGGGCCGTACTGAGCAGCAGCTTAAGGCTGATGGCGTAGCTTACAAAGCGGGCACCTTCCCGTTCTTGGCCAATGGGCGTGCCCGTGCCTTAGGTGATACCACCGGCATGGTGAAGTTCTTGGCCGATGCCACCACTGATGAGATTTTGGGTGTTCACATTGTGGGACCCATGGCCAGCGAGCTCATTGCTGAAGCCGTTGTGGCCATGGAATTCCGCGCCAGCGCAGAAGACATTGCCCGTATCTGCCATGCACACCCGTCGCTCAGCGAAGCCACCAAAGAAGCTGCCTTGGCAGTGGACAAACGGACCTTGAACTTCTAAGTTTTTTGAAGTCTCGTTAAACTATGAAGCCCGGGCCCGTCCCGGGTTTTCTCATTTCAAAGAACCTTTGTTCTCAGTATTTTTCAAGAGCATACGATCCATGTCCGTTAGATTAGCCTACGACCAAGAACTTCTAAGCAGAGGCTATGAGGCTGACCCTGCGCAGCTCAGAGCAGTTGAGGCCCTAGAGCGCTGCGCACAAGAATGGGCGGCTTACCAAGAGAGCATCAAAAGCCCCTTTCGTTTTTTGAAAAAGAAACCGGCATTACCGCGTGGTGTTTACATGTTTGGTGGTGTAGGACGTGGCAAGAGTTTCTTGATGGACTGTTTTTACAACGCTGTGCCGGTCAAGGACAAAACGCGTTTGCACTTCCATGAGTTCATGCGAGAAGTGCACCGCGAGATGACTTTAATGCAAGGCACGGTTAATCCACTGCAAGAGTTGGGCAAACGGATGGCCAAGCGCTATCAACTCATTTGCTTTGATGAGTTTCATGTGGCCGACATTACCGATGCCATGATCTTGCACCGGCTGTTGGTGTCTTTGTTTGAAAATGGCGTGAGTTTCGTCACCACTTCCAACTTCAAGCCCGACAACTTGTACCCAGATGGTTTGCACCGTGACCGCTTGCTACCCGCCATTGCGCTGCTCAATCAGCGCATGGAGGTATTGAATGTCGACAACGGCACAGACTATCGCCGCCGCACCTTAGAAATGGTCAAGCTCTACCATTGCCCCTTTGGTGAAGAGGCTGACAACGCCATGACCGATGCTTTCAACAAGCTTGTCAGCAGCCAAGATGAAGATCCTGTTTTGCACATTGAAGCCAGAGAAATTGTTTCAAGAAGGCGGGCTGGGGGCGTGGTGTGGTTTGACTTCAGAACCCTGTGTGGTGGGCCGCGCTCACAAAATGATTACTTGGAAATTGCGACTCAGTTTCATACGGTGCTACTTAGCAATGTGCCCATGATGCCACTTAGTATGGCATCAGAAGCAAGGCGTTTTACTTGGCTCATCGACGTTCTGTACGACAGGCGTGTTAAATTGATTCTATCGGCCGAGGTTCAGCCCGAGGCGCTTTACACGAAAGGTCCCCTTGCCCATGAGTTTCCCAGAACCATCTCCCGTCTGCACGAAATGCAGTCGTCAGAATTCTTGGCCTTAGAGCACCGCACCGTGGACACTCAAATCACCTAATTCAAGCATGTTTTCTTGCAACAAAGCTGTTCTTTTTCTTATTTTGGGTTGGGCCTGCGCGATTGCAATGGCGCAATCTGAAAACTCAATGCAATTGCCTGAAACAAAGGCTATTGCACAACAGCGCATTGCGTTGGCAGAGGAAAAAAAAGTCATCTTGAATCACTTTCACGAAGCGTCTAAGGCGTGTTGGAAGCAATTTGCGGTCAACGATTGTTTGTTCAAAGCTAAGCAACAAAAATACCAGACCTTGTCGCCCTTGGATCAACGTGAAATTGCTTTGAATGCACGCCAGCGTGTTCTTAAAGAGTTAGAGCGTCAGCAACGTATTTCGGACAAAACCCAAGAGACGCCTAAAGACAAGGCAATGCCTTGAGCGCATTTCTTCAAGCAGTCGCAGCCACTTTCACAGAAGATGGCGTCATTGCGCAAGCAACACCCCAATTTAAATCACGTGCCGGTCAAACAGACATGGCCATGGCTGTGGCCGAAACCATTTCAAGCGGCGGCGAATTGGTGGTAGAAGCCGGAACAGGTGTGGGTAAAACCTATGCCTATCTTGTGCCTGTGTTGTTAAGCGGTCAGCGCGCTTTGGTGTCTACTGCTACCAAGGCGCTTCAAGATCAATTGTTCTCAAGGGATATTCCCAAACTCATCGATGCTTTGAAATTGCCTGTCCGTGTGGCTTTGCTCAAGGGGCGCAGTAGTTATTTATGCACTTTGCGTTTGTCACAAGCCAGGCAGAGTCATGATGCTTCGTTGCGTATTCACATGCATGCCTTGAGTAAAATTGAAACATGGTCGCAATCCACTCGCACCGGCGACCTCTCTGAGCTGTCTGGCTTGGACGACAGATCGCCAGTCATTCCCTTGGTCACATCAACGCGTGACAATTGCCTTGGTTCTCCGTGTCCCAACTTCAAATCTTGCCATGTCAATTTGGCACGCAAAGAGGCCATGTCTGCCGATGTTGTTGTCATCAACCACCATTTGTTTTTTGCAGACCTCAATGTTCGCGAAACGGGCATGGCTGAACTGCTGCCTTCGGTGCAAACTGTTGTGTTCGACGAAGCGCATCAGTTGAATGAAATAGGCATTCATTTTTTAGGTCGGCATCTGAGTACCAGCCAACTCTTAGAACTCACGCGAGACATCTTGGGTGCAGGTGTACAAATGGCCAGAGGCTTGGTTGATTGGACCTTGATTTGCAGTGTTTTGGAAAAATCAACCCGTGATTTGCGACTGACTGCCCAACATGCCAAATCGGGTTCACGCCTGCGTTGGATTGACCCCATTCCAGATGGCATTGAAACTTCGGAATGGTTGTTGGCCATGGCGCAATTGCAAGTAGCACTTCAAGGTGCTCAAGCAGCGCTAGATACTGTGAGTGAAATGGCGCCTGACTTTGTGCGCTTGTACGAGCGGGTATCTTTGCAATTGCGTTTGATTCAAGACTTTCAAGAGCCCTGCGCGCAAGGGTCGGTGCGTTGGGCTGAGGTGGGTGCACAAATGCGTTTGGTGGAGTCGCCCCTTGATATTTCCAATGCCGTGCACACACACATGTTGCAAGATTTGACACCTCAAGAGCCAAAGACCGGGTCACAAAAAACCTGGATTTTCACGTCTGCAACGCTCGGTGAAGATGATCAAATGCGCTGGTTCACCGAACCTTGTGGTTTGAGCGAGGCGCGTAAGCTCAGGGTTGCCAGTCCCTTCGACTATGCCAACATGGCCGCCATCTATGTGCCACCGGGCATGCCCAAACCCAACGACATGGCTCATACGCGCACGGTGTCGACTTGGGTTGAAAAACACGCTCGTAAATTAGGCGGTAGAACCTTGGTTTTGACCACCACATTGAATGCCATGCGCAACATTGGTGAGGCCTTGACTGCTGCTTTGGGTCAAAGCGGTGAGTTAGAAGTTTTGGTTCAAGGACAAGGCCCCAAGCGCAGACTCATGGAGCGTTTTCGAGAGGGCTCTAGCGAAGGCGGCCTAGGTTGCGTGTTGGTGGCTTCTGCTTCTTTTTGGGAGGGCTTTGATGTTCCCGGAGATGCGCTTCAACTGGTCGTCATAGACAAGTTGCCTTTTCCTCCGCCAAACGATCCTTTGGTAGAAGCTCGCTCGCAACGATTGGAGTTGTCGGGCAAGAGTTCTTTCTCAGACTACAGCGTGCCAGAAGCCGCAGTGGCCCTGAAGCAGGGCGCCGGACGCCTGATACGCAGTGAAACCGATCAAGGTGTGTTGGTTGTTTGCGATCCACGCCTCACTAGCATGGCCTACGGACGGCGTTTGTTGGCCTGTTTGCCGCCGATGCGCAGACTTCACACTGAAGTTGAATTCGAAGAGGCCTTTGGCAGGCTTACCAAAACTTCCACCACGCAGTAGGTTTGCTGTTGGGTGTTGTCAGGGTTTTGGGAAAGTTCGTCTCTAAAACGCGAAGCGCATCTGCCCTTAATTCCTCCATGCCCAATGCACCATAGGACTTGGCCAGAATTTCCAGGGCTTCTTTGGCGGCCGGCACCCCTGGGTAGTCAGTGATGGCCAATTGAGCACGATTGACAGCTGCCACATAGGCGCCTTTGCTGTAATAAAAACGCGCCACGTGAACTTCGTAAGTTGCCAAAGTGTTGACAATGTAAGTCATGCGTTGGCGCGCATCTGGCGAGTATTTGGAGTCTGGAAACCGAGTGATCAACTCGTTGAATGATTCAAAAGAGTCTTTGGCAGCTTTTTGATCACGCTCCGACAAGTCCTGCCTCGTAATGAATGAGAACAAACCCAAGTTGTCGTTGAAATTGATCAGGCCTTTTAAGTAAAGCGCGTAATCCACAGCGGGGCTGGCGGGATGAAGTTTAAGGAAGCGGTCAAGTGTGGCAATGGCTTGAATTTTTTCTGTGGCTCGATATTGCGCATAGGCTTTTTCAATTTGGGCCTGTTGCGCCAATGGTGTACCAGCTGCCCGTCCCTCTAGCTTTTCGAAAAGCATGGCCGCACGGTCCCAAGCACCCGCACGTGATTCATCGCGTGCTTCTTTGTAAATTTTTTCAGGCGCCCAAGCTGCTGTAGGATCTGCTGACGTGCTGGAGCAACCCGACAAAACAGTGACGGTCAAACCGACAAGCGTTAGCGCAAGCACCGATAATCTGATGTTCAACATCTGGCAACCTTGGAAATAAACCAAATTGATTATATCGAGCCCCCCAGAGTTAGACGACGTTGATGAGTTTCAAGATGAAACTTCTTTGGATTTAGCTGTCACGGCCAAGGTCTCAGAGGTCCGTGAACTGCTTGTACCCGCGGAGTTACATGGCCAACGCTTGGATCGGATGCTGGTGGCCGGCGTACCCGAGTTTTCAAGAAGTTATTTGCAGCAGTTGTTGGAAGACGGCGCCGTGACCCGCGCAGGCCTGGCTCAGCTGAAGTCTGCTTTCAAGGTCAAAGCCGGTGAGCGATGGCATATTGAGTTGCGTGCCACGCCTCAATCGCAAGCCTTCAAGCCAGAATCTATGGCTCTGGATGTGGTCTATGAAGACGCCGATCTCAGGGTGATCGATAAACCTGCTGGCTTGGTTGTACACCCCGCACCAGGAAATTGGTCGGGTACCTTGATGAACGGTCTTTTGGGTTTAGATCCTGCCCTCATGGAATTGCCCAGAGCCGGCATCGTTCATCGCTTGGACAAAGAAACCAGTGGCTTGATGGTGGTTGCCAGAACGCGCCTCGCCATGGATGCTTTGGTGCAAAAAATGGCAGCCCGAGAAATCAAGCGACAGTACGTCGCCATGAGTGATCAAGCTTGGTCGGGTAATACGCAAAAGACAGTTGATTTGCCCATCGGCCGAGACCCTGCCAATCGCTTGCGAATGGCAGTGGTTGATTTAGCCAGAAATTCTGGAAAAACGGCCAAAACTCACTTTCGTGTCATGTCACAAAGTGAGCAAGGCAGCCTTGTGCGTTGCATTTTAGAGACGGGGCGAACGCATCAAATTCGAGTTCACATGGCCGCCCTCAAATTACCTTTGGTGGGGGATTCAACTTATGGGGGCTCTTCGCACCCCCTCATGCCTAGGCAGGCCTTGCATGCCGACCTGTTGTCATTTGACCACCCCGTATCGGGCCAGCCCTTAGCATTTCAATCGCCACTGCCAGCAGATATTCAGAGTTTGCTTCAAGCTTGGTCCCTCAGTTACAATGAAAAATCCTGAATCCCAGGCTTGACCGATCGAAAGATTGGCCTAAATCCCCTTAATGGGGTGCGCAGGTGGGTTCCATCCCCCGCCAACTTGATGTTTTAAGTCGGTGCGTGCACCTTGATTCGCGCTTCAAGCGCATTTATCCCGGAAGATTGACACCATGAACACGGCGCAAGCCAAGCGTGTCCTTGAAACAGCGTTACTTTGTTCAACTCAGCCCGTCACTGTGCGTGACATGCGTGTGTTGTTCGATGACGCTTTAGGCGCTGACACACTTAAGGCACTCTTAGAAGAGTTGCAATTAGATTGGACCGAGCGCGGCCTGGAGCTGGTCTCTGTTGCCACAGGTTGGCGGTTTCAAAGCCGCCCTGAACTGCGGATCTATTTGGACAAGCTGAACCCAGAAAAGCCCCCCAAATACACCCGTGCTGTCATGGAAACTTTGGCCATCATTGCGTATCGGCAACCCGTCACACGCGGCGATATGGAGGACATTCGAGGTGTCACCATCAACACGCAAATCATCAAACAGTTGGAAGACAGGGGCTGGGTTGAGGTCATTGGACATCGCGAGTCTGTCGGCCGTCCTGGTTTGTATGCCACCACCCGCCACTTCCTCGATGATTTGGGCTTGTCTTCCCTTGACCAACTGCCTTTACTAAGCAGTGTAGAGGGTCAAGTCGACGTTCTTGCCAGCTTGAATCCCCCTGAAGCGGATGCATCGCAAGCCTCACTCTCTCTAGAGGATGCCATCGAAGCAGCTGAAACGACAGCGGCCGAAGACCTGACAAACATTGCGAAAGAAATGCCAGAAGCGGCGAAAGGCCAGCACCATGATTGAGACACCCGAGACGCCGTCTCAAGATCCTCTGCGGCCGATTGCCATCGAGGACGTCGTTTCTGGAGAGTTTGACCAAGAAGCTGAAGGCACCATTTCGCCACTTTTGACCAAGCGCGTTCTGCCGCCCCAAGCTGAGTCCCCCAAGCTTCACAAAGTCTTAGCCCAGGCGGGCTTAGGCTCCCGTTTGGAAATGGAGCAGCTCATTTTGGAAGGGCGTATCTCGGTCAATAACGAGCCAGCCCACATTGGTCAACGAATTCAGTATGGAGATCAAGTCAAGGTCAACGGAAAGCCTCTTCGAATTCGAATCGACCCGCCCCCGCCCCGCGTCATTGCTTATCACAAGCCTGCAGGTGAAATTGTCAGCCATGATGATCCTAAAAACAGGCCCACTGTTTTTCGCAAATTACCCCGTTTGCAACATGGCAAATGGCAGTCTGTTGGCCGCTTAGATCTCAACACTGAGGGCTTGCTGCTGTTCACCAGTTCAGGCGAATTGGCCAATCGATTGATGCATCCTCGATTTGGGTTAGAGCGTGAATACGCGGTTCGCGTTTTGGGCGCGCTGAGCAATGAAGAAAAGCAGAAGTTATTGGACGGCGTCATGCTTGAAGATGGCATGGCCCAATTTGGTTCGATTGAAAACGGCGGTGGTGAGGGCTCAAACTGTTGGTACCGCGTGACCATTTCAGAGGGCCGCAATCGCGAAGTGCGCCGCATGATGGAAGCTGTGGGCCATGCGGTTAGCCGCCTCATTCGCATTCGCTACGGCGCCATGGTGTTGCCGCATGGTTTGCGCCGCAGTACCTACATGGAATTGGACGAAGCCGACATACGAGCCCTCACGCATGCGGCCAACAAAGCCGAAGCTGCTGAAAATCGTGATGAGCCCGGAATTGTTGGCGTGCAGAGAACGCAAGATCCTAGAAATCAAAATCCCCGCAATCCCAGAAACAGGGCCTTTGGCGCCAAAAAAACAGGACCCGGCCCATCTCGACAGCGCACCGACAAAGCTGCCAGCAGTCAGCCCGACCCTATGAAAACCTCTGTGGGCTACATTGGGGCCGACAGTTTCAGTCGACAGAGGAAAGAGCAAGGCCCTGGCGGTAAATCGGGCGGTCCCCGCCGAAATGGCGGCAGAAGTCGCTAAATTGGCTCAATTGGCTCAGTTTGCTCGGGCCTTTCAAGGGTTTGCAATTCCTTTTTCACCATGGGGAAACCCTTGACTCGGGTTAAAATGGTGGGCTTTATTAAAAAATATTTAGGAATTTCTCCATGGCTATCGAACGCACTCTTTCCATCATCAAACCTGACGCGGTTGCAAAAAACGTCATCGGTCAAATCTACGCTCGTTTTGAAGCTGCTGGCCTCAAAGTGGTTGCCGCTAAGTTGGCGCACCTCTCACGCGGCGAAGCAGAGGCTTTTTACGCTGTTCACAAAGAGCGTCCTTTCTTCAAAGACCTGGTTGATTTCATGATTTCTGGCCCCGTCATGATCCAAGCCCTTGAAGGCGAAGGCGCTATTTTGAAAAACCGCGATTTGATGGGCGCAACCGATCCAAAGAAAGCAGCGCCTGGCACCATTCGCGCCGACTTTGCAGAAAGCATTGACGCCAATGCGGTTCACGGTTCTGACGCTGCAGAAACAGCAGCTGTTGAAATCAGCTTCTTTTTCGCTGGCATGAACGTTTATTCACGTTAATCCCTGCTAATTCGCTTTTGCAATTAGCTCGCGGACAAGAACTTTCTTTCATCCGCCATGACGGCCAACCTTCTTGATTTCGACCTTGAAGGTTTGGCCGTTTTTTGTGAGGGTTTGGGCGAAAAACGTTTTCGCGCCACCCAGCTTTTTCGCTGGATTCATCAGCGCGGCATGTCCAATTTTGACGATATGTCAGACCTTGCCAAATCATTGCGCGAGAAACTAAAAGTTCATGCCCACGTTGCGGCTTTGCCTATCCTGTCCCAACAATTCTCAAAAGACGGCACGATCAAATGGTTGTTCGATGTTGGCGCAGGCGATGCCGTTGAAGCCGTCTTTATTCCTGAAGACGATCGCGGTACTTTGTGCGTTTCATCCCAAGCCGGTTGCGCTGTGGGATGTCGCTTTTGCTCTACGGGGCACCAAGGCTTCAGTCGCAACTTAAGTACTGCCGAAATTTTGTCGCAGCTCTGGTTTGCCGAGCATTTTTTACGCCGTCATTTGAATCAGACTGACCGCGTGATCTCCAATGTGGTCTTGATGGGCATGGGCGAGCCGCTGCAAAATTACAGCGCTTTGGTTCCTTCTTTAAAAGCCATGCTAGACGATCACGGCTACGGTCTGTCGCGTCGACGGGTGACAGTTTCGACGTCGGGTGTGGTGCCCATGATGACCCGTTTATCAGCCGATTGCCCAGTCGCATTGGCGGTTTCTTTACATGCCCCCAACGATGCATTGCGCGACAACTTAGTGCCTTTGAATCGAAAGTACCCTTTGGATGAATTGCTGTCTGAATGCACGCGCTATTTAGAAAAAGCACCCCGCGATTTCATCACCTTCGAATATTGCATGCTTCAAGGGGTGAACGACCAAGTGACGCATGCCAAAGAATTGGTCCAACTCATTCGACGCCATGCCAGCCAGGGGCTTCGTTGCAAATTCAATCTCATTCCTTTCAACCCATTCAAAGAGTCTGGCTTGTTGAGGTCCGATGATGCAACAGTTCAACAATTCGCAGCGGTCCTTTTAGACGCTGGGTTTGTGACCACTGTCCGTAAAACCCGGGGAGATGACATTGATGCTGCCTGCGGACAACTGGCGGGTGACGTTAAAGACCGCACGGGCGTTGCCGATCGAATTGCACAACAACGTGCAGTGCCCATTCAGTGGCACGATGCCGCTTCTATCACCCAAACGCCTCAAGTCTGATGCCAAGACCCGCTGCTCTTGCCCCTCATTTGGGGGCAAGGCTTCTGATGGTCTTACTTTTTGTTTCAATCATCTTTCATTTGCCGCTGGCCGGCGCATGGTTTCCCAAGGCCTCCGAGTCGTCTCAGGACTTAACGCGTGCACAGGCCAGAACGGCCTTGGCGTCTGCCTATTTTCAAGCAGGCATGTATGTCTTTGCATTGGAGGAGATCGATCACGCATTGATTTTGACGCCCCAGCATGCACCTGCATTGGTGCTCAAAGCCCTTCTTTTTCAACAACAAAACAAGGCGGATTTGTCTCAAAAATACTTTCAACAAGCCATGGCTGCAGCACCGCAAGATCCTCAAGTTGCTCTTCAATGGGGAATATTTGATTGCCAAAATGACCATTTTGAAGCGGCATTTGAAAAATTCAAGCGGGCTTTGGGCCTTTCCATGGGCCCTTTGCAGGTCAAGACGAACTGGATTTGGGGTCAATGTCTCAGGCGAAATAAGCAATTTGAGGCCGCCAACGAAAGGTTGTCAGAGGCCTTTGCACAGCAGCCAAGCTTGATTCCTGAGCCACTTGAACTGGTTGAGCTCAAAATTCAGTTGGGAAAGTACATAGAAGCTGAGAAAATTCTTGAATATTTGAATGATTCTCCCTCTGTGAGTGCACAATCGGTGTGGTTTGCTTTGCAGCTTGCAGAGCGTCAGAATCAAGCAGTTAAAAAGAACCATTGGGGCAAGATGTTAGGACTTCATTTTTCAAATTCAGCGCAGTGGCGCGCTTATCAGGAAGGCGCCTCACATGACTGAAACTCTTGATGAGGCTTCGATGCCCCGTTCGCCCGGCGGCATCATGCGCTCTGCTCGTGAAAAAGCTGGCGTGCATTTGGGCGTATTGTCTGTGAACCTCAAAGTCAGTATCAAACAATTGGAAGCCCTTGAGGCAGATCAATTTCAGCACTTGCCTGAGCCGGTTTTTGCACGTGCATTGGCTGCCAAAGTTTGTCGTTTTTTGAAAATTGATTCCGAACCTGTTTTGGCACTGATGCCTCAAATGACCAATGGTTTAAAACCCTTGCAGCTCATTGAATCTGACAACAGGTCTTCCAGCAGACTGCATCGAATGGGTCAACCTAGCGGCACTGATCCAAAGGGACGCAAGCTTTGGATCTTGTTTGCGGTCATTTGCATTTTGGCTTGGGCTTACTCCGCCGATTTACAACTCATTGTTTTCAATCAAAATACAAAACCTGAGGTTTCAGATGCGGTCCCCACCATGCCTCCGGTTCAAGAACAAGCAGCCCCTGATGCAGCGCAAGCCGATCTCCCAAAGGCCATGGTGTTTGACAGTTCTACGCCTGAAGCCAATCGCCGCAACTCACCCAACGACTCAAATCCTCCAACTTTAGAGGTCAAAAAATGATGCAACCTACAGTCATTCCTAAGACCATGGCCGAGGCCATTCCTGCGGCAGTTCCCCTTCAAAGGCACAGCCTTCAAGCCCAAGTGGTGTGGGGGCAACGCATTGTCACGGTGGGGGGGCAAGCGCCCGTTCGTGTTCAGTCTATGACCAACACCGATACCGTTGATGTCATTGGAACAGCCATTCAGGTTAAAGAATTGGCCATAGCGGGTTCGGAATTGGTGCGGATCACTGTCAACACGCCAGAGGCTGCAGAGGCCGTTCCCCATATCCGAGATCAGCTCGACAAAATGGGCATTGATGTGCCCCTGATTGGTGACTTTCATTACAACGGACACCGATTGTTAAGCGACCATCCGGCTTGTGCTGAAGCACTCTCCAAATACCGAATCAATCCGGGCAATGTTGGAAAAGGCGATAAGCACGATCTGCAATTTGGTCAAATGATTGAAGCTGCCATGCGGTGGAACAAACCTGTTCGCATTGGTGTCAACTGGGGAAGCTTAGATCAAGAGTTGTTGGCTGAATTGATGGATCAAAACAGTCAAAGAAAAGTGCCTTGGGAATCTAAACAAGTGATGTACGAGGCGCTCATTACGTCGGCCATCACTTCGGCCGACAAGGCACACGAGATGGGCATGGCTCGTGCACAAATCATGCTGTCGTGCAAGGTCTCTGGCGTCCAAGATCTGATTGCCGTCTACCGCGAACTGGGCCGACGCACGGATTACCCTTTACATTTGGGGCTCACCGAAGCAGGCATGGGTACCAAGGGAACCGTCGCCTCAAGCACTGCTCTGGCCATCTTGCTTCAAGAAGGAATTGGCGACACCATCCGCGTCTCACTCACGCCACAGCCCGGCGAGGCGCGCACCCAAGAGGTGGTCATTGCTTCAGAAATTTTGCAATCTTTGGGTTTGCGAATCTTTGTACCCAGTGTCACGGCATGCCCAGGTTGTGGCCGCACCACCAGCAGCACCTTCCAAGAACTGGCCAAACAAATTGACGATTTCTTGCGCGCTCAAATGCCTGTTTGGCGCAGCCGTTATCCCGGTGTCGAGCACTTGAAGTTGGCCGTCATGGGCTGCATCGTCAATGGACCTGGCGAAAGCAAACATGCCGACATCGGCATCAGTTTGCCTGGCACTGGCGAAGCCCCTGCTGCACCGGTGTTCATTGATGGTGAGAAAAAACTCACCTTGCGTGGCGACAACATTGCCAAAGAGTTTCAAACTCTGGTCGAGCAATACATCGACAACCGCTTTGGCGGCAGCTCCAACGCTGTCATTTGAATTTTTATGTCCGACATTCAATCCAAAGAACTTCCTTCCAAAGTGAGCGCGTTTAAAAAACTGACTGCCGTCAAAGGCATGAACGATGTATTGCCCGGAGAGTCCGCCAAATGGGAATGGCTCGAAGGCATTGTGAGAAATTTGATGGCGCGTTATGCCTATCGAAACATTCGAACACCCATCGTCGAACCCACCGCACTCTTTGTTCGCGGCCTTGGCGAAGTGACTGACATTGTTGAGAAGGAAATGTATTCCTTCGAAGATCGCTTAAATGGTGAAGCCCTAACGCTGCGTCCTGAAAGCACGGCAGGTGTTGTGCGCGCAGTGGTAGAGCACAACATGCTTTACGAGGGCGGCAAGCGTTTGTACTACATGGGCCCGATGTTCAGACACGAGCGCCCGCAACGTGGACGCTACCGACAGTTCCATCAAATTGGCGCTGAGGTCTTGGGTTTTCAGGGCCCCGAAATTGACGCAGAAGTTATTTTGTTGGCCCATGATTTATGGCAAGCCATTGGCCTCAAAAACGTGCGCCTAGAGCTCAATAGTTTGGGTCAACCACCAGAGCGCTTGGCACATCGCGCGGCCTTGATCACGCACTTTGAAAAACACCAAGCTGTGTTAGATGAGGACGCTAAGCGCCGTCTGTACACCAACCCGCTGCGAATTTTGGATACCAAAAATGCCGCCATGAAAGAAGTGGTTGAGTCAGCGCCTCAACTGATGAATTTTTTGGGTGAAGCTTCGCTTGCCCATTTCAATGCTTTGCGTCAAATTCTCGATGCCAATGGTGTTCAGTATTCGTTAAATCCTCGTTTGGTTCGCGGCATGGACTACTACAACCTCACTGTGTTCGAGTTCATCACCGATCAGTTGGGTTCTCAAGGCACTGTGTGTGGCGGCGGTCGTTATGACTACCTGATTGAGCAAGTGGGTGGCAAGCCCGCGCCTGCTGTGGGTTGGGCCCTAGGAATTGAGCGTGTTTTGGCTTTGCTAGAAGAGCAGGGTGTGCAATTGCCCGAAGCTAAGCCCCATGCCTATGCCATCGTGCCAGATGCCAACAATTTGCCCTTGGTTTTGAAACACCTTAGGCAGCTTCGCGCCTTGGGTGTCAATGTTCAAATGCACGCAGGCTCAGGCGAGGGCGTTGGTAGCATGAAAACTCAATTCAAAAAAGCCGACAGCAGTGGCGCGGCTTATGCCCTCATTTTTGGTACAGATGAGCTCGCTCAAAACACCGTTTCAGTCAAGTCTTTGCGAGATGGGGGCGGGGCTCAAAGGACAGAATCTCTTGAAAAGTTGGATGTCTGGGCTCACAGCCTACAATCCACCACTTAAATTAAAGTTGAATATGGCATCACATCTCGATCTAGAAGAACAAGAGCAACTTGATGATCTCAAGCACTTTTGGAAAAAATACGGCAATGCCATCACCTGGCTGTTGATTGTCGTGATGGGCTCTTACGCTGGCTGGAATGGCTATCAATATTGGCAAGGCCAGCAGTCTGGCAAGGCATCGGCACTCTTTGATGAGCTTGAAAAGTCAGTGGTTTCTGGTGACATGGTCAAGCTTGAGCGTGCTTGGACCGATATGAAGGAACGCTTCCCAAGCACCACCTTCGCAGCCCAATCCGCCTTGCTGGCTGCTAAATCTTTTCAAATGACAGACAAGCCGGATGCAGCAAAGGCAGCCCTGCAGTGGGCCAGCGAAAGTGCATCCGATCAAGGCAGTGCGCAACTGGCCCGTTTGCGCTTGGCCAACTTACAAGCACAACAAAAAGCCTTTGATGAGGCTTTGAAAACGCTGTCCAAACCCTTCGATCCTGCATTTGCCGGATTGGCCTCAGACGTTCAAGGCGATATTTTTGCGGCTCAAAACAAATCGCAAGAGGCCATCAAGGCTTACAGCGATGCATGGCGTCAGTTGGAAGAAAATGCTGAATACCGTCGTTTGGTTGCAGCCAAGTTAAACGCCCTAGGCCAGGACCCTGAAGCTGCAAAAGGTGCTTCGAAATGAAATGTCAGTCCTTCTCTGTTGGGATGAGGGCGAAAAGCATGACCAGGTTGTCCTTGGCAACGGTTGGCTTTTTGCTAATGGGGTTGGTCGCTTGTTCAAGCACCCCCAATAAACCCAGCCCCACAGCCTTAACCGACTTCAAATCCCAATTGAGCATCAGCAAAGTCTGGTCACTTCAAATTGGCCCCATCAGCCCTAATTCCAATGCACCCTTAAGCCACAACGTCACAGAGGGTCGTTTGGCCTTGGTCACGGGCAGTGGCCTTGTTGTTTTGTTAGATGCCGAGACGGGTGCTGAATCATGGCGTCTTGCCTTGAACACCCCTGTTGCCGCTGGCATTGGGGGCGACGGTCAGCGCTTTGCCGTCATTTCTCAAGCGAACGAATTAATTGCCATTTCAAATGCCAAAGTTATTTGGCGGGTTAAGTTGCCAGCTTCTGCATTCACATCGCCTTTGGTTGCCGGTGGACGGGTTTTTGTTCTAACGGCTGATCGAACCGTGACGGCCTTCGATGGGGCATCTGGTCAAAGGTTGTGGAGCCAACAACGCGCTGGCGATCCCTTGGTTTTGAAGCAAGCCGGTATCCTGACTTCTTTCCAAGACAGGCTAATGGTCGGTCTTTCTGGTCGCTTGGTGGCCATGAATCCTGCCAACGGCGTTGCGATGTCCGAACTTAGCATTGGCGCCTCTCGCGGTACCAACGAAGTCGAGCGTTTGGTTGACTTGGTTGCGGGTGTATCGCGTGTTAACAATGTCATTTGCGCCAGAGCATTTCAAACATCTGTCACCTGCTTCGATGCCCTCAAGGGCAGCAACTTATGGACGCGTGCTGCGCAAGGACATGTCGGCTTAGGTGGTTCCGACTCACTGCTCTTCGGCGCTGAGTCTGACGGTAAATTGGTGGCTTGGCAACGCAGCACAGGTCAAGTCGCTTGGCAATCAGAAGCGTTCCGTTTTAGAGGGCTCACTGCGCCTCATTGGGCTGCCGGCCAATTGCTTGTAGGCGACAGTTTGGGCATGGCCCATTGGATCGATGTCAGCAATGGCCAAACCATTGGCCGTCTTCAAGTCGATGCATCTGGCATTGCAATGACACCTGTGCGTGTTGGTAAAAATTGGGTGATCGTGACTCAAAGTGGCTTGGTGCAAGCCCTCAGAGCCGAATAACACCCAGCTGAAAGATAGATTTGAAACCCGTTCTGGCCTTGGTCGGACGCCCCAATGTGGGGAAGTCCACTTTATTCAATCGACTCACCAAAAGTCGCGATGCCATCGTCGCTGACTTTGCGGGTCTCACGCGCGATCGCCACTATGGGCAAGGACGGCAGGGCCGTTATGAATACATTGTCATCGATACGGGTGGCTTTGAGCCTGATGCCCATGACGGCATCTACAAAGAAATGGCCAAACAAACTCAACAAGCAGTCGCTGAGGCCGATGTGGTTGTCTTTGTGGTCGATGCCCGTGCAGGCGTTTCTGCGCAAGATCATGACATTGCCAAGTACTTGCGGCGCATTGGCAAGCCTTGCTTGTTGGTTGCCAACAAGGCCGAGGGCATGCGTGAGGGCGTTCAAATCAGCGAGTTTTACGAACTGGGACTAGGCGATGTCATTCCCGTTTCGGCAGCGCATGGTCAAGGCACTCGAAGCTTGGTCGAGCTGGCCCTAGACCCGCTGCTGTTGCCTGAAGAAGATGATGAAGCTGAACCAGACCCTGATGTGGTCAGGTTGGCAGTAGCAGGGCGCCCCAATGTGGGCAAATCAACCCTCATCAATACTTGGCTGGGTGAAGAGCGCTTGGTCGCCTTTGACATGCCAGGTACCACCCGCGACGCCATCACGGTTCCCTTTGAGCGGGACGGACAAAAGTTCGAACTCATCGACACGGCGGGTTTGCGCCGCAAGGGCAAAGTTTTTGAAGCCATTGAAAAATTCTCGGTGGTTAAAACCTTGCAAGCCATTGAATCGGCCAATGTCGTTTTGTTGTTGTTGGATGCCACTCAGGGCGTCACAGAGCAAGACGCCCACATTGCGGGCTTTATTTTGGACAGCGGCCGTGCTGTGGTGTTGGCGGTCAACAAGTGGGATGCCGTTGATTCGTACCAACGAGAATTGGTGAACCGATCGATAGAAAGTCGACTGCCATTTTTGAAGTTTGCCAACTTGCACACCATTTCAGCTAAAAAACGCCAAGGACTGGGACCTGTTTGGAAATCCATCACGCAGGCCCATAAATCGGCCATGGTCAAAATGACCACCCCCGTTTTAACGCGCTTGTTGCTTGAGTCGGTTCAGTTTCAAAGTCCGCAACGCGGCGGCATGTTCCGTCCTAAATTGCGTTATGCCCACCAAGGCGGTATGAACCCTCCGGTCATTGTGATTCATGGCAATTCTTTAGAGCACGTCACAGAAACCTACAAACGTTTTTTGGAAGGTCGCTTCCGCAAAGCCTTTGATTTGTCGGGTACGCCGCTGCGCATTGAAATGAAAACGTCTCAAAACCCCTTTGCTGACAAAGAGGCGGGGTAATTTGTAAGGTTTTTAAAAGGGGCTTGTACAAAATGCCTCTTTTGATGTGTTAAGGTGAAATCCTTAAATTAATTCAAAACACGGAGAATATCGTGAACAACAAAGGGCAACTTTTGCAAGATCCCTTCCTCAACGCATTGCGTCGTGAGCATGTGCCAGTGTCCATTTACTTGGTCAACGGCATCAAACTCCAAGGCCAAATTGAGTCATTCGACCAATACGTGGTTCTGCTTCGTAACACGGTCACTCAAATGGTTTACAAACACGCCATTTCCACCATTGTCCCCGGCCGAGCAGTCAACCTTTCAGGTTCAGACGAAGCCGTCGACGAGCCCACGGCTTAACCCGCTGTTTTGAACAGCGATTCGGTTGACACAACGCCCGCCTTGTTGGTGGGTGTTGATTTTGGCTTGCCACATTTTGACGCGGAGTTAGATGAGCTCAGCCAATTGGCCTTAACGGCGGGCCTCAAGCCTGTGGCCAAAATGACTTGCAAACGCAAGGCTCCC